>Ga0209942_1000007_pt1 | contig 182120 bp, 128 predicted proteins | sample SalPonR1_A_D2_MG_FD_185695 | JGI IMG/M metagenome (GOLD analysis project Ga0209942, IMG submission 185695) | Salt pond soil microbial communities from South San Francisco under conditions of wetland restoration - Salt Pond MetaG R1_A_D2_MG... ...
ACCCACCTACGTTTTTGCCATGGATGTGGATACGGCCGTAGATTATGTGGACAAGATGATCACCCTTGGTGATTTCGAACAGCTGGATCCCCAGGCACCAACGCTCGACGATATCCGTCATATCGGTGGAATAACCTTTATCATGGCGCGCACCACCCACGGAGAGATCGGGTATAGCCTGCCCGGCGTTGTGCCTGATCCACCAAAAGATGCCGTGGATACCCTGGTGCGGTTTTCGGGTGTATTTGATCTTGCCTACAGGCGTTTTGAAGATTTAAAAAAGACGGAAGCCCGGGCAAGGGAAACACAGATTGAACTGGCGCTGGAGAGGGTTCGGGCCCGAACCATGGCAATGCAGAAATCTGAAGAGCTTGCAGAGGTGGCTTTTGTGCTGTTTGAGCAGCTGAGGGAACTCGGAGCAGATCTTTGGGGAACGGGATTTGGACTGTGTGATAAAACCAGCGATAAAGATTCCTTCTGGTTCGCCAATGAAAATGGCGTTTTTCCTCCGGTAGCTATTCCGAATACTACGGATCCGGCTCATAGTAAGATGTACGAAGGATGGAAAGCCGGGAAAGACTTCCTGGCTCTTGAGGCTTCAGGAAAGAAGCTTAAAAGCCATTATGACTATATGCTCTCCCTGCAGGAGGTGAAGCCGTTTTTCCAAAAAATTCTCGATGAAGGACTTTCCTTGCCGGAGTGGCAGCAATGGAATGCCGCTTATTTCAAGCATGGTTATCTGTTGATCATAACCCTGGAGCCCTACCCTGATCCCGATATTCTTGTACGGTTTGCGGGGGTATTTGATCAGACCTATACCCGATTCCTGGATCTTAAGAACGCAGAAGCCCAGGCAAAAGAAGCCAATATACAGCTGGCACTTGAAAGAGTGAGAGCAAAAACCATGGCGATGAAGACTCAGGGTGATCTTCTTGGCATCATTGAACTGTTTGGCGAACAACTGAATGCCGTTGATGTAAGGTTTGACGATGTTACTATCATTGATGGACCTATTACAAAAAACAGAGACTGGGAATTGTGGAGTTTTGTGCCAGAAGCAGAAAATCTGTCTCATAAAATTTTAATCCCCTATATAGATACACCTTATTTCACTAAAACAGCAGAAGCTGTGGAGGAATACGAAAAAACAGGGAATCCCATACAGGTTAAATCTTTTACAAAAAAAGAAAAGGATGAATTTATTGATCACTATCGGAAATATGCCCCTGAAGTGGTTGATGAGGTCTCGGATTTAGTGTATGCAAACCCAGGTTCGGTCATCTTAGATGCGTTTTTAGAAGAAGTCACCATATCGTTGGTAAGATGGGATCTGGAACTCTACACAGATGAAGAGCTTGAGATTTTTGAGCGCTTTGCCAAAGAGTTCAGGAGAACCTATATCCGTTTTCTTGACATCATAAAAGCAGAGGAGCAGGCCCGTGAATCGGAAATCCAGTTGGCACTCGAAAGGGTTCGTGCCAAAAGCATGGCCATGCACAAAAGTGATGAGCTGGCCGATCTCTCCATGGAGCTCGTCCAACAGGTGCAGGCGCTTGGGATCGAAACCTGGTTCTGTGCATTTAATATCTACGATGATCATCCGGACGGTTCGTTGGAATGGGGAAGCAATGGACAAGGAACATTTCCAAAATACAGAACGCCAAGGGAAGGGGTATTTCTGGACTACTATGAGGCAGGCCAAAGAGGAGAAGCACTGCTGATAAATGAGATCGGTGAAGAGGAATGCCCCGCTCACTACCACTACTTATGCAGCCTGCCGGGCGTGGGGGATCAGCTGCTCAAAATAAAGGCTGAAGGAATTCCCTTCCCTGATTCCCAAATCGATCATGTAGCCTTTTTTAAATACGGTTACATCCTTTTTATCACCTTCGAGCCGGTTCCTGAGTCCCACGATATTTTTAAACGCTTTGCCAGCGTTTTTCAGCAAACTTACACCCGGTTTCTGGATCTTCAAAAATCAGAAGAGCAGGCCAAAGAAGCTCAGATTGAGGCTGCTTTAGAACGCGTGCGGTCCCGCTCACTGGCGATGCATAAAACCGATGAGCTGCAGGACGTGGTGCGGGTTGTAGCCGAAGAGTTGAAAAACACCGGCGTGATTCTGGATACAGGCGGTGCCGTGATCTGTACCTATTTTCAGGATTCCAAAGATGTGATACACTGGACTGCAACAGAAGATCCTGCCCACCCTTCCGTTCCCTATCTGCTACCTTATTTCAAGGATAAACTGTTCGACGAAGCATGGGAATCCAAAAGCCGGGGGGACGACTATTTTGCGAAAGTATTTTCCTATGATGTAAAAAACGCATTCTTCAGTCATGCCTTTGAGCATTCCGATTACCGGCAACTGCCCGATGAGTACAAAAAGATCATTTTAGAGAGTAAAAGCCATGGAATTGCATGGGCCTGGTCTGAAAACTCTGCCATCATGATCCCTTCTATCCAGGGAGATCTGCCTTCCGAAGATGAGAAGAGAATTCTGATCCGTTTCGCAAAAGTTTTTGAGCAATCCTTTATCCGCTTTCTTGATCTCCAAAAGTCAGAAGAACAGGCAAGAGAGGCAAAAATAGAAGCTGCACTGGAAAAAGTCCGTTCCCGAACAATGGGCATGCAGTCGAGTGACGAACTGCCGGAAGTGGCAAACCTGCTATTCCTGGAGGTACAGGCTCTGGGCATCCCGGCCTGGAGCTGCGGTTACAATATTCTGAACGACGATAAAAAAACGGCAGCTGCCTGGATGAGCAGCGAAGGCATTCTGCAGGAACCGTTTACACTCCGCCTGTTTGGTGAAGCATCCTTTGATGAACAGGGAGAATTTGTTCTTGGTGACGAAACCATGCTGGTTCAGGAACGAGGCGGTAAAGACCTGGAAAAGATGTATGAGCATATGAAATCCTTCCCGGACGTTCTTCCACAATTTGAAAATGTTGAGGCACAAGGACTTTCACTTCCCACCTACCAGATCAACCATTTATGCAAGTTCAGCCACGGGTTTCTCCTGTTTATCACCTATGAGCCCGTTCCCGATGCCCACGACATTTTTAAACGCTTTACCAACGTCTTCGATCAGACCTACACGCGTTTCCTGGATCTGGAAAAAGCGGAAGCCCAGGCACGCGAAGCCAGAATTGAGACCGCACTTGAAAAGGTGCGATCCCGTTCACTGGCCATGCATAACAGCGATGAACTTAATGAAGTGGTGAAGGTATTATTTGAAAAAATGACTGAGCTGGATGTTCCATCCACTGCCATAGCTATACAGACATTTACAGAAGGCTCTAAGGATATACAGTGTTTTGTATGCGGTGATGTGGGGACCGGCATTGTCATCAATCAGTATCTGCTGCCCTATTTTGATCACCCAATCGTTAATGATTTCCACAAGGTACGTAAGAAGAATCTGGACGTTTATGTTGGTAACTACACGAAAAAAGAAAAAGACAGTCTTTACGAAATTGTATTGAAGCTTCCTGAATTGAAGGATTTACCGGCCGAGGTAAGTACAACGATTAGAGAAAGCGAGATCTATGAGATTACCATGGTGCCGGCTAAGAAATCTGTATTGGCCGTGAATGATTTTCATGGAAATCCGCTATCGGAAAGTCAGATAAACATTTTAAAACGATTCACAAAGGTATTTGATCAGGCATATATAAGATTCTTAGATCTTCAAAACGTAGAAGAAAAAGCTATTGAATCGCAGATCGAAGCCGCTCTTGAGAGAGTGAGAAGCCGCAGTATGGGTATGCAGAAAAGCTCCGAATTACGTGACGTTGTGGATACCCTGTATGGAGAGTTCATACAACTGGGGTTGGTCTTTAATAACGTGGTTATACAGCTTCTGCCAGACGACAGCAAAGACTTTCATATGTGGATCACGTCTGAAGACGGGCTGTACCAGGATATCATTCATTGGCCATATGTGGACATTCCGGTGTTTAACGAGTGCTACAGAGCGCGGTTGGGTAAGAAAGACGTTAACTATATCACCCAAAGTGAGGCCGAGGTAAGAGAGTATTTTGAGGAATACTTCAAGCTGGAAGCTGCTCCGCAAGAACGTAAAGCCGCCACGGCGCAAGTTAAAAGAATCAACAATATGGGAACCTACCAGGAGCATGCTGGTGTGTTTCTGATGCGGTATACGGAGGGAGAGTTTTCAGAGAAGGACAAAGAAATAGTCCGCCGGTTTTCAAAAGTATTTGACCAGACGTATACCCGTTTCCTGGATCTCCAGAAGGCAGAAGCACAGGCACGCGAAGCCCGGATAGGAAATGCGCTGGAGAAAGTACGTTCCCGGTCACTGGCCATGCAAAGCCCCGATGAGCTGATCGAGGTGGCGCAGCTGCTCCGGGAAGAGATGGGCACCCTGGGTGTGGAAGAACTGGAAACCAGCTCCATCTTCATACTTGATGATAGCAGCGGGAAGGCACAGTGCTGGTTCACCACAAAGGATGCAGATAACCCTGTTAAGTCGGTTTCTGACCAGATCACCATTAACCTGCAGGATACCTGGGTGGGCCGGCAGATGGATGAATTTTATGGCTCCGGGCAGGACATAACGTCCATACTGACGAAGGGGGATCACCGGATCGAGTGGTTCCGCTATGTTGAGCAGAATTCAGACCTGCTTGTAAACAGCGAGTTTTTTGAGGGCGCCATTCCGGAACGGACCATCCATCTCTGTAAATTCTCGAATGGTTTTTTAGGAGCAGCCGCTACGGGCGTCATCTCGGATGAGAGCTGGGACCTGATGAAGCGTGCAACCGGTGTATTCTCTTTTGCATATACCCGTTTCAGGGATCTGCAAAAGGCCGAAGAAAGCGCCCGGCGAGCACGGCAACAGGCTTCTCTGGACCGTGTTCGGGCCGACATCTCCTCCATGCGCTCATCGGATGATCTCAACAGAATCACGCCGCTGGTCTGGAACGAACTCACGACCCTTGGCATCCCCTTTATCCGTTGCGGCGTATTTATCATTCACGAGAGTGAAGAACAGGTCGAAGTCTACCTCTCCAAACCCGACGGCACATCCCTGGCTGTGATGCACCTCCCCTTCGATTCCAATGAGCTGACTCTTGAAACTGTAGAAGCCTGGCGAAATAAAGAGGTATATACTCAACATTGGACTCGGAAGGAGTTTCTGGAGTGGGGCCGTTCGATGATGGAGCAGAACCAGGTCGCGGATATGAAAACATACCAGGGGGCCGAGAAAGCCCCCGAATCCCTGCATCTGCACTTTATCCCCTTTAACCAGGGAATGCTCTATGTTGGATCAACTGGTCCGCTCAAAGACGAAGAGATTACCCTGTCGGAATCCCTCGCAAAAGCCTTCTCCATCGCCTACGCCCGTTACGAGGATTTTGTAAAACTCGAAAAAGCCAAGGCAGGTATCGAAGATGCACTTAGCGAACTCAAAGCTACTCAATCGCAGCTTGTCCAGCAGGAAAAACTGGCCTCACTCGGGCAGCTTACTGCCGGCATCGCTCATGAGATCAAAAATCCGCTGAATTTTGTGAACAATTTTTCAGATGTGAGTCTGGAGCTGGTTGAGGAGGTTAGAGACGAGGTGCGACGGATGACCGCGGACGGAGGACCGGGGGAGTCTCCCCTTGAGGGGAGTGCCGAAGCGGAGCGTAGGCGAGGGGTGTTGAATAAGGCACCGAATGATTCATTCGACCCCGACCTCATCCTCGAGATCCTAGACGACATCGAAGCCAACCTCAAAACCATCCACAAACATGGCTCCCGGGCCGACTCTATTGTCAAATCGATGCTCCAGCACTCCCGCGGCGGCGACGGCAAAATGGAGCCAACGCCATTAAACCCACTCATCAAAGAGTATGTGAATCTGGCGTTTCATGGGATGCGTGCCGGAAATGATCCTATTAATGTAGATATTGACCTCCAACTGGATGATGAAGTTGGTGAAGTGGCATTAATTGCCGAAGATTTTTCGAGGGTGATTTTGAATTTGGTGAATAATGCGTTTGATGCGATGCGAAGCAAGCTGACAGAAGACGGAGGACCGGGGACCGGAGAAAAATCTCCCCTTGAGGGGAGTGGCGGAGCGGAGCGGAGCCGAGGGGTGTCCGCTGTGGAAGATTACCATCCCAAACTTATGGTGAAAACTCAAAAAACTGGAACCACCGTAACCATCGAAATTGAAGACAATGGGCCCGGTATACCCGACGACATGAAGGACAAAATCCTGCAGCCGTTTTTTACGACTAAGAAAGGAACCGCCGGAACCGGGTTAGGACTTAGTATCACAAATGATATCGTAAAGGCTCATGGGGGTAGTTTGGAAATCGTAACAAAACCACAAAAAGGCTCAACTTTTATCATATCACTAAATCAGGAAGCATGATTATGAAATCTCTCTTTCTAAGTTGTGTTCTTTGGGCCGTATTGTGGTCTCTTTCTATACAATATGCAACCGCTCAGGATTCTCAAATTGCGATTGGGGAAATTGAGAATACACCTCTGCTTCTTAATCAGGAAGCTGAAGCCCCGGAACTCGGTCCAATTAAGGTTGTTCCTATTGGTTCTCCCGGAACGGCGATTGCTGAGGATATTTATGGTTTCATGTGGTTTGGAGGCAATTCCGGACTCTATCGTTACGACGGAACCGAGATGATACGATTTCAGCGTGAACCATATGATTCTTCCTCCCTGTCAGAAACCTGGGTTGAAAGCTTGCATGCTGGATCTGATGGCACACTTTGGGTCGGTACGTTTGGCGGAGGACTGAACCGCTTTAACCCGGAGACAGAAACGTTTATGCACTTCAGACATGAAGCCGGTAATCCATTAAGCCTCAGCCAGGATACTGTAACGGTTCTTCTGGAAGACAGCCGGGGGGTACTGTGGGTTGGTACCCATGGCGGACTCAACCGGTTCAACAAATCAACCGAAACATTTACTCGCTTCCAGCACGATCCTGAGGATTCAACCAGCATCAGCAATAATCAAATTCGGGCAATATATGAGGACTCCAATGGGGCCATATGGATTGGAACCGGCAGCCCGGCACCCTCGGAAACCCCGGTTGGAGAAGGCGGATTGAATCGTTTCAACTCTGAAACTCAGAGCTTCACCCGATATATGCACGATCCGGATGATCCGTCATCCCTCCTCAATAATAAAGTGATGAGTATTTACGAGGATACCCGTGGAATGTTCTGGGTTGGCACCATGGGAGATGGCCTGCATACGATGGATCGCGAAACGGGTCGTTTCACTCGATATAGCAACGATCCAGGTGATCCTTTAACGTTAAGCGTCCCTATTCCTGGTAACAATATTGAATTACAAGAGGATTGTATAGGATTTGGATGCGGTGGAGTTGGCTTTATTTATGAAGACAGGGAGGGAGTGTTATGGATTGGAGGAATTAATTCTGGAGTAAAACGTTATCAGCCGGGAACCGGTGCTATTAGTTTGCATAATTTTGAAAACAGCAATTTTATTCCAAATGCAATCTGGTCTGCTCATCAATCACAGGACGGAACATTGTGGATTGGCGGGTGGGGCGGCGCTTTTAAAGTCTCAGCCTCCGTAAATTCATTTCCATTACTCACAACCTCTGATGAGACTTTTGTATCCTCTATTTCTGAAGATCAAGATTCGGGACTATGGTTTTCAACGTTATTCGATGGCCTGTTTCATATCGATCGGACAAATAGCAAATTCAATCAATATCAGGCACAACAGAATGTTCCGAACACTCTTCTTTCAGATTTTACCAGCGAAATACATATTGATTCTTCAGGAGATTTATGGATCCTGTACAATTATGGGGGGATTACCCACTTCGATCGGTCAGAAGAGACATTCAACCATCTATTTACGGATGAGAGTGAGAATTCACTAAGTATCGTTCCAAAGAATGAGTTGTTAAGTGATCGAAATGATCAGTTATGGGTGAGTACATTTGGGGATGGGATCTATCTACTTGATCCAACATCTGAAACGATCCTAGGGAATTTTATACATGATCCAAATGCCCCGAACAGTTTAAGTGACAACAGAGTCATTGAAATAAAAGAAGACCATGATGGCAATTTATGGGTTGGAACTGAGAATGGCCTCAACTTCATTGACTTTGATGAATTCAACCGGTCTGGTGAAATATCGTTTCGAAGATACCTTCCGGGAAGGTCTATAGGCCCCATTTTGGAAGACGATGATGGAACCATCTGGGTTGGGACCTGGGGAAATGGATTGTTGCGATTCGATCCTGAAACGGGTGAATCAGATCAATTTACCACTGATGATGGGCTTCCGGCTAACACGGTTTCTGCCATTCTACAGGATGATGATGGATTTATCTGGGTAAGCACGGTTGAAGGCCAGCCCCAGTCCCCTCAAAACGGGAGTCTCAGCAGGTTCAATCCGGCCTCAATCTCTTTTGCAAACTTCACAAGCCAGGATGGGCTGCCCGATATCGGTTTTTCCATGTCTGCTTTAAAATCATCCGACGGGTTGCTTTTTTTTGGAGGGATCGGCGGTTTGACATTTTTTGATCCCTCCCTGATTCAGGATCCCGTCTATGAATCTCCAAAAATTGTGTTAACAGGTCTTCATATTTCAAATGAACAGATTACTCCTGAAACCAGCGATCTGATAACCCGTCCAATGTATCTTGAAGATTCACTTGAATTGTCGCACGATCAGAATGATGTGACCATTGATTACAAAGCGTTTGCCTACATCAATTCAGATCAGGTACAATACCAGTACAAACTTGAGCCTTATGACTCGGAATGGGTCTCTGCAAGATCTCAACAAAGTGCCCGATACTCACAGCTGTCTCCGGGTGAGTACGTCTTTCTGGTTAGAACTGTGGATAGCCGGGGTGGATTCAACACGGAAGAGGCAACAATGGCTATAACGATTTTTCCCCCATGGTGGCAAACCTGGTGGGCGTACGGATTTTACGCATTGATGTTGGCCTTCGGAGTTTTTGTTGTTGACCGATTTCAGCGCAGAAGACTGATCTCAAAAGAGAGAGAACGAGCCCGCGAAAGAGAGCTGGAACAGGAGAAAAAATACTCAAAACAGTTACAAGACGCCTACTCTGAGTTGGAAGATTCACTTCAAAAGCTAAAAGCTGCTCAAGACCAACTTATTCAGCAGGAAAAGCTCGCATCCCTGGGGCAGCTCACCGCCGGTATTGCGCATGAGATAAAGAACCCACTGAATTTTGTGAATAATTTCTCAGATTTAAGTGAAGAGATGATTCAAGAGCTTATAAATGCCATGAAAGATGGTGATTTAGATGAAGCGGAAGAGTTAGCGAATGATATTTCTAAAAATCTTCAAAAAATTCAAGAGCACGGGACCCGCGCTGATTCCATCGTGAAGTCCATGTTGCAACACAGCCGCGGCGGGGATGGTAAGGCGGAGCCCACGCCACTGAACCCCCTCATCAAAGAGTACGTCAACCTTGCCTTTCACGGGATGAAAGCCGGGGAAGATCCTATTAATGTAGATATTGACCTGCAGCTGGATGATGAAGTTGGCGAGGTGCCGCTTGTAGCTGAGGATTTTAGCCGTGTGATTTTGAACATTACTAATAATGCGTTTGATGCGATGCGAAGCAAGCTAACAGAAGACGGAGGACCGGGGACCGGAGAAAAATCTCCCCTTGAGGGGAGTGGCGATCCCGAAAGCTTTCGGGAGAAGCGAGGGGTGTCCTCTATGGAAGATTACCAGCCTAAACTCACCGTCCGAACCCATCAAACCGACAAATCTGTCACCATCGACATCGAAGACAATGGGCCCGGTATACCCGACGACATGAAGGACAAAATACTTCTGCCGTTTTTTACCACAAAAAAGGGAACTGCAGGAACCGGACTTGGGCTCAGTATCACAAACGATATTGTGAAGGCTCATGGTGGCAAGATGACGGCAACAAATATGGAAGAATCGGGAGCCCGGTTTACAATTAATCTTCCTGCATCATGAAAAACGAAAACACAGCAAAAGATTTTGACGGACGATCGGTCTATGAGAGAACGACCGCGGTCTTCTTCGATTCTAATCCTGTTGAAGATCTGAATGAAACCGTACACCAGGAATTTATGGGCTACGGCACCGCTGCACATGAGTTTATGAATGAAAAAAAGGTGCTGATGGAAATGGCCAGGACGCAGTCGGATCAGATGCGAAACTCAAACATCGAGGTCAACCGCAAGATTATATTTGAAAGAGCCCTGGCAGATAGCACATCCTATCTCATTGTAGAGGAATTCGATTTTCATGATGCCGACAATGGACACCATTACTCTATGCGTCTGACGACGATTCTTGAAAAAACCGACGGCAGATGGCTAGTTTCCCACATGCACGGGTCCACCCCCGACTCCAATATTGCCGAAGAGGAAGCCCTGCCGATGGAAGGGTTACGCCGGAAAAACCGGGAACTGGAAAAAAAGATAAAGGAAGGAATCCGCGAAGCTGAGCTCGAGGCAGCGCTGGAGAGAATACGATCCAGCTCCCTGGCAATGCAAAAGCCGGATGATCTTGGCGATGTTGTCAGTGTTTTGTTTGAGCAGATGCAGGAGCTTAGCGTGGATATGGGCTTCGCGTCGGTGAGCATTTTTATTTTTGAGGTAGGAACCTGGGATTTTACACAATGGCTGCCCTTGCCTGATGGCGTTGCCTCACTCCATGTGCCTTACATTGATCACCCGATCTCATCCGATCTTTTTGATGCCCGGGAAAGCGGAACCGACTACTTCGAAAAAGTCTATTCCGTTGAGGAAAAAAACGCGTGGGCGGAAAAAGGCTTTGAGCTTACCGACTACAAAAACCTCCCCGGCGAATTCAAAACATCCCTGCTGGAAGCGCCGGGTTATGCAATGTCCATCTCGCTTGCAAAACACTCCGGCATCTGCATTCCCAGTTTTGAGGGCAAGCTCCCATCATCAGAAAATGTCGCGATCCTGAAACGGGTCGGGAAAGTTTTTGAGCAGGCCTACACGCGCTTCCTTGACTTGCAAAAAGCAGAGGCTCAAACACGTGAAGCTCAGATTGAAGCAGCCCTCGAAAAAGTCCGTTCTCGTTCGCTGGCCATGCACCAAAGTGAAGAACTCAAAGATGTTGTCAAAGAGATATTTGACCAACTGGCTCACTTAGGTGTCAATGCGGAGCATGCAGGCATTGTGGTTGATTATGAGCCCGAAAAAGACTGGCATTTTTGGGTTGCCGAAACACAGGATATTCCGTCCATGGTTACAGTGCCTTATCTTGACCTGGTTTGGGACCGGCAATTCACAGAAGCAATAAGGGAAGGCAAACCTTTTTTTACGACACAGCTCAATTTTGATGAAAAGAACAGCTTCTATCAGAAATTACTACCCCATGTTGAAGGATTGACTGAAGAGGCACGTGACTTTTATTTCAGCTGCCCCGGACTGGCCATATCAACCACCATAGAGGAAGATATCGGTCTTTATATCGAAAATTTTTCAGGCACTCCTTATTCCGAGGAGGAAAATAAAATCCTTAAGCGCTTCGGGAAGGTTTTCCAGCAGGCCTACACACGCTTCCTCGACTTGCAAAAAGCTGAGGCTCAGGCACGTAAAGCTCAGATTGAAGTTGCCGTTGAAAGAGTCAGGGCAAAAGCACTCGCTATGCATAAATCAACAGAGATACTACAGGTTGCAATTACGCTCAAAGAACAAATGGAAGGATTGAATGTAAGCGGAATAACCGCTGCAACAATTTACCTTGAACATGATGACAACAAAATCAGAGTATGGGATATCACAGAATTAAAAGAATCAGAAAATGGACCGCAGTTAAGCTCTGATTTTACATTCAGGTTAGAAGATACTGACCCTAACTTATGGGTAAGAAGAATCTGGAATACAGGAGGAAAATATCATGTGATAGAAATGAGCGGCGATGACTTTATCCTATGCGAAAATTGGATCAGGGAGTTTGATGAAACCGCAGCGGATAATTACAGGAAATTTATTAGGGTCGGAAAAATAGAACACACATGGCACCCAACGGTTCAATTGGAAAAGGGGAAACTTAACCTGGATTTTTCTGTTCCACCTCCTTCTGAAATGGAATTTATTTTGCCTAAAATGGGCGTTGCATTTGATTTAGCTTATCGCCGCTTCCTTGACTTGCAAAAAGCCGAAGCCCAGGCACGCGAAGCGCAGGTAAATCTTGCCGTGGAACGTGTAAGGGCCCGGGCACTTGCGATGTTCAAATCAGAAGAAATTCTGGAGGTGGTTTATAAGCTGAAAGAAGAGATTATGGGCCTCGACATTCCCAATGTGACCGCATCCACTATCCATCTCAAAGAGCCGGATGGGAGATACAGGGCCTGGGACCTGACATCCATAAATGAGGAGGAAAACGAACTGGAAATTTCTCTCGATATTCGCTGGCGGATTGAAGATACTCACCCCAACTTCTTCATGAGAGAAGTCTGGGATCGAACGGAGGACTACTTTGTCGTAATTCAAGGGGAAGATCGTTACAAGCATACCGTGGAGTGGCTGCATCAAAACGGACATTCTGATTATGCAGAAGAATTCGAAGAATTCCTGGAAACGAGCCAAGTTGAAAAAGCCTATCACCCAACCGTTCCTCTGAACAATGGACGGATGTGTATAGACATGCTTGAAACGCCGGATCCGGAGGTGGAATCAATCCTGAAAAAAATGGCCGGAGCTTTTGATCTTGCCTATAAGCGTTTTGAAGACCTCCAAAAAGCGGAAGCGCAGGCCAGGGAGTCCGAAATTCAGTTAGCCCTTGAACGGGTGCGTGCCCGGACGATGGCCATGAAAAAAAGCGATGAGCTTCGAGAAGCAGTTCTTGTTATTTACGAACAGCTGGAACAACTTCATTTTGAAGCGACTGCCTGCAATATCATCATTATGGATAAAGAATCAGGGAGCATGCAGTATTGGGTGTCTGGTTTTACGCAGGATATTTATCCTGAAAGCTATCACGTTCCATTTCTCAACCACCCCTACCTAAATGCACAGATTGAACCATGGAAACAGGGTGAAAAGTACGCTGTGATGGAATATTCAGGTGAAGAAAAGAAACGTTTTGATGAAATTTTCTTCTCAAAGACTGGTTTTAAAAATGTTCCAGAGCAGGCAAAACTGGCCATGAAAAGTTTGAAAATGGTAAAACTGTCTACGGCTTATTGCCGGTACGGGGCGCTGCAGGTTTTTGGTTTGGAGCCACTTTCTGAAAAAAAGGGGGAAATACTCCGTCGGTTTGCAAAAGTATTTGAACAGACCTACACCCGGTTTCTTGATCTGCAAAAAGCCGAAGCCCAAACAAGGGAAGTACAAATCGAAGCCGCTCTTGAACGCGCACGGGCTCAAAGCATGATGATGCAGCATTCGGATGAAATAAATACAATCTCAAATGCATTTCACGAACAACTTATTCTCCTGGGAATCCCATCCGAATTTTCCTACGTATGGCTTCCGGATGAAGAGAATCAATCTCATCAATTCTGGGCCAGCTGGTCGGAAATGAGTAACGGGGAAAACAGACTTCAAAGCAAACAGGTCACCTATCCCCTCGACAAATCCGAACCCTATACGGCAGCATGTTTTGCAGCATGGGCCACTCCTGATGTGGTCATGGAAGAATTTATCCCACCCCTGGATATTGCAGGATTTTTTGACGTCTGGAAGGAACTTCTGTCTGGTGCCAAAAAACTGAAACCTGAATATTTCCAGGAAGGAATCTATTATTCAGAGGCCTATATGCGCTATGGATGTTTTGGAATAAATATCCGGCGTAAACTCTCCGAAGAAGAAAAGAATATTCTTAAACGGTTTTCTAAAGAATTTGAACGCGCCTATACCCGGTTCCTGGATCTGCAAAAGGCGGAAGAACAGGCCCTGCTGATTCGCGAAGAACGGGATCGCCTTGAAATTGCACTGAATAAATTAAAAGCCACACAAGATCAGCTCATCCAGCAGGAAAAACTCGCTTCCCTTGGCCAGCTCACGGCAGGAATTGCCCACGAGATCAAGAATCCGCTCAATTTTGTGAATAATTTTTCTGATGTGAGTGTAGAGCTTGTGGAAGAGGCGAAAGATGAGCTTTCAGCTTTCAGCCATCAGCTTTCAGCCGTTGATGCAGGTAAAGTTGTGGAAGCCCTGTTAATATTGGAAGATATAGAAGCCAACCTCCGCAAGATCCACGAGCACGGCACCCGTGCCGACAGTATCGTCAAATCGATGCTGCAACACTCCCGCGGAGGCGACGGCAAGATGGAGCCCTCCCCTCTTAATCCGCTCATTAAAGAATACGTCAACCTCGCCTTCCACGGAATGCGTGCGGGGAAAGAGCCGATTAATGTAGATATTGATTTACAGCTGGATGATTCCATCGGCGAGATCCCGCTGGTTGCCGAAGATTTCTCGCGAGTGATTTTGAATCTGTGTAACAATGCGTTTGATGCCATGCGGGAGAAAGGAATTAAAAATTCAGAATTAAAAATTAAAAATTATTCTCCATGGTTAACGGTTCGTACCAAAGTAGAGAATGGAAAGGTGGTGGTAGAAGTCGAAGACAACGGCCCGGGCATTCCTGAAGATATCAAACACAAAATCCTGCAGCCGTTTTTTACGACCAAGAAAGGGACGGCAGGAACCGGGCTCGGACTCAGTATTACCAATGATATTATCAAAGCGCACGGGGGAGAGTTGAAGGTGGAAACTAAAGATGGAGCAGGAACAGCACTTGTTATTCAATTACCTATGAAACCCAGCGAATTATGAGAACACTTACAAAAACGATTATACTTTTTATCTGTGTGCATCTCTGTTTTTACGTGCAACTCATTGCTCAGAAGGCAAAAAGTGGAGTTGATGAGAATTTCCTCAATCCACGGTTTGAAGTTTTTGAACTGCCCGGAGATATTTTTGAGAATAGTGTACAGGGAATGGTGCAGGACCATTCAGGCTTCCTTTGGTTTGCCACACAGGGAGGTTTGTTTCGCTACGATGGACAAAACTTTGTTACGTATCGATACGATAGCACTAATCCGAATTCGTTGTCCGGCGATTATATAGAGTCTATCTTTCTTGACTCCAAAGGTGTGCTCTGGCTCACACACTGGCAGGCCGGAGCCTTGACTGCTTTCGAACCCGATCGTGGGGTTTTTACCAGATACCAGCATGATCCGGACGATCCTGAATCATTAAGCGGCGATGTATTAAGTACTGTTGCAGAGGATCACCAGGGCTATATCTGGATTGGAGGGGAGCTCGGATTGAACCGGTACGATCCTGAAACCGGAACGTTTAAGCGTTTTCAGCACGATCCCGAAAATCCAACCTCGCTCTCTTACAACAGGGTCAGGGCCCTTTACGTCGACAAAGCAGGTACGTTGTGGGTTGGAACGGGATTTCCATGGGATATTAGCTCAAGCGAAGGCGGATTAAACAGATACAATCCTGACGACGGAACGTTTACGCGGTATTTTCATGATCCTGAAGATTCCACCACTCTTATCAACAATAAAGTCAGGTCGATTCTTGAAGACAGCCGGGGTAATTTCTGGATCGGCACTGCCGGCGACGGCCTGCACTTAATGGACAGGAAAAAAGGCACGTTCAAACGTCTGACCAACGAACCTTTAAATCCTGAAAAGCTATCAGGCCCGTGGCAGCCCTCACCTGTTCCGGAATTTTCTGATTCAACCACTCATATTTCATCCATTTTCGAGGACGATGACGGGAGAATCTGGATTACCGCTTTCCCCGGCGGCCTTACACTGTATGATCCGGCTTCCGGGGTCACACAACGTTTTAAAACAGGGAGTGATACAGGCGATCTCAGCACCGACTTCCTTTGGAATACGTATCAGACTAGTGACGGAACCATGTGGATTACAACCGGTGGCGATGGACGGACCGTTTTCAAAGTCAAACAAAAAGAAGATTTTTTACCTTTCTTTGACATCCCATTGACTGAAAATGAATCTAGATTACCCTCTAACGGGATAAAAAAAGACAAGATGGGTAATATTTGGATAGTACGCGGCGCTTTTCTCGAAAAGATTGATCGCGATACCGGTTCGAGAACATTGATTACACTTGAGAATAATCAGCAACCGATTGCAGACATTGGAGGGTTAAGACTGGACAGGAAGGGATATCTATGGGCCTCTACGGACAGAGGGCCATTTCGTGGTGATCCTGAAACGGCTGATTTTCAATTATTTAAAATGCCCGGGATTTCAGACGAAATACTGCAGACGATATGGGGCCCTTTTTTACATTCCAGTTCCGGTTATTTCTGGTTTGGGAGCTGGGCTTACGGTCTTTTTCGTTATGACCCGGCAACCGATGAGATTGTTCACTACAAGCACGATCCCAATGATCCCAACAGCCTCGGTGGTAACTTTGTCGGTTCCATTTTCGAAGATGAAAATGGAGATATCTGGGTGGGAGGAGGGGCTCCATTTGGTGATATATCAAACCCACTGTTTTTAAACCGGTTAAATATGCAAACGAATCGTTTGGAAAGATTCTTTGATACAAACAAACAAATTGGCATGGCATCTAATATCACTGAAGACAATGACGGCAATATCTGGTTCATTGACTTTATGTACGGATTTAAAAAATTAAATCCTGAAACAGGTATTTTCAAATCATTTACTCCCTATAACAGTCTTTTGTCTACCAGTTACCTCCACTCTATGGTAAAATCAGACGATGGAAAAATATGGTTAAGCGATCGATTTTCAATTATTGAGTTAGATCCGAAGGCAGAAACAATGTCGGTTTTTAATCAGTCCAGAGGTATCAGAAATGCTGATAATCATTTCATGAGCGGATCTGTAGCTCATGACGGAGAACTACTTTTCAGCCGTAATGGCGGGTTTCATGCCTTTTACCCGGATCAGATTATTCGACAACGAAATGCCAGGCTACCTGATATTCGTATAACCGGTTTCCGGATGCTCGGCGACCAAAATCCATTTGCATCTTTTGAATTATTCGAAAAACCGGTCTGGCAAACTGAATCGATCCGATTGGCACACGACCAGAGTTTATTTGCATTATCGATCGCCAGTTTCGACTTCTATGACCCTTCTTCCAATCAGTTGCAGTTCATGCTGGAGGGCTACGACAGGGCGTGGCGCAGTGACATACGTGATGGTGGAACCTCTCCCTACATAAATGTTCCACCGGGAGAATATACGTTCAGGGTGCGGGGAGCCAACAGTTTTGGAGTCTGGAATATGGAAGGTGCCAGCCTGGGAATCACTATTCTGCCGCCGTGGTGGAAAAGCTGGTGGGCATATGCTTTTTATTTGATGATATTCATAGTTGGAATTGTTGCCGTTGACAAGGTCCAGCGCAGAAGAGTTCAACAAGAAGAGCGTGAAAAAACCCGTGAAAAAGAGCTGGAACAGGCAAAAGAGATTGAAAAGGCGTACCAAAACCTCGAAGTAGCCCATGAGAATTTAAAATCGGCACAGGAGCAGCTCGTTCAGCAGGAGAAACTCGCCTCTCTGGGTCAGCTCACCGCAGGCATTGCCCACGAGATCAAGAATCCACTCAACTTTGTGAATAATTTTTCGGAGCTGAGCGTGGAGCTTATTGAGGAAGCCCGGGAAGAGGTGAGGAATACTCCCCTCTTGAGAGGGGTCGGGGGTGTGTCTGAAAAGGCAGGAAACAGTGGTCAACCTCAGAATTCCGATGAAAATTCAAGTTCAGATAACCCACCCCTCAATCCCTCCGCCAGCTGGCGGAGGGAAGCTGGTTCGATTCCTCAAACAAACCTCCTCCTCGGTATCCTCAACGACATCGAAGCCAACCTCCGCAAAATTCACGAGCACGGCTCCCGCGCCGACGGCATCGTTAAATCGATGCTGGAGCACAGCCGGGGCGGTTCGGGGAAAATGGAACCAACTGATTTGAACGCGTTGGTAAAGGAATTCGTAAACCTCTCCTTTCACGGAATGAGGGCAGGTAAAGATTCAATTAACGTGGACATAGATTTACAACTGGATGAGAATATCGGCGAGATCCCACTGGTTGCTGAGGATTTCTCGCGGGTGATTTTGAATCTGTGTAATAACGCCTTCGACGCCATGCGGGAGAAAGGAATTAAAAATTCAGAATTAAAAATTAAAAATTATTCTCCAAGGTTAACGGTTCGTACCAAAGCAGAGAATGGCAGTGTGGTGGTAGAAGTCGAAGACAACGGCCCCGGTATACCCAACGAGATCAAAGACAAAATCCTGCAGCCGTTTTTTACGACGAAGAAAGGTACCGCCGGAACGGGGCTTGGTCTGAGTATTACGAACGATATTGTGAAGGCTCACGGGGGAAAATTCGAAATTAATAGCAGTAAAAATGGTACTAACATGATTGTTACAATCAATAATTAGCAGTAAATCAGCTTTTATGAAAAACATGGACGTGACTGAAATTACCGCCAGACTTGAACAGCGCGAGGCGGAACTTGCTGTAATTAACAGTGTACAGGAAGCTCTTGCAGCCAATATGGATATGCAGGGCATCTATGATTTGGTTGGGAATCGAATTCGTGATCTTTTCGATGCCCAAGTCGCATCAATCAGCATCTTTGATCATGAAAACAATATCGAAAATTTTAAGTACATCTATGAGAAAGGTGAACGATACTACCCCGATCCTCGTCCAATTGACAAAATACGGCAGCGTCTGATTAAAACCAGAAAAATGATCCTTATTAATGAAAATGCCGCTGAAGCATTTACAACCATAACCGGGGAAGCTCCGAAAGCAGTACCCGGTACAGTATTTCCCAAATCAATGCTTTTTGTTCCGTTGAGCGTTGGTAATATCGTGCAGGGTTATGTATCACTTCAAAACCTGGACCGGGAACAGGCTTTCAGTGAATCGGATATACAGCTGCTAAATACCCTTGCCAATACCATGAGTGCTGCTCTTGAAAACGCACGGTTATTTAATGAGACCGAACAGCGAAATGCAGAGCTTGCCGTTATTAACAGCGTACAGGAAGGCCTGGTGGCTGAAATGGACATGCAGGGGATTTATGACCTTGTGGGTGACCGTATCCGCGAACTGTTTGACGCCCAGGTGACGTCTATTGTAACTTTTGACCTGGCCGAAAAAATGGAAGAATTCAGATACCTGTTTGAGGACGGCGACCGCCTCTATCCAAGCAGGCGACCTTATGATAAAGTCAGGGAAAAAATAATAAAAGAACAAAAAACCCTCTTATTTAATGAGAGTGCTGCAGAAAAGCTATCCGAGATAAATGGCGAACCTCACAAACCTGTACCCGGAACCAGGGTCGCACAATCCGCATTATATGTACCACTGATGCTGGGTAATCATGTGCAGGGTTATGTTACCCTGCAAAACCTTGACCGCGAACATGCATTCAGTGAATCGGATGTACGGCTGTTAAGCACACTTGCCAATTCCATGAGTGTAGCCCTTGAAAATGCCCGGCTCTACAATGAGTCGGAGCAGCGCAATGCAGAATTGGGTGTGATTAACAGCGTGCAGCAGGGCTTGGTGGCCGAGATGGATATGCAGGGAATCTATGAGCTGGTGGGCGAGCGGATTCGGGATCTCTTCGATGCACAAGTAGCTGCCATTGTTACCTTTGATCTTGAACTAAAAATGGAACATTGGGCCTACCTGTTTGAGGATGGCGGGCGACTCTATCCGAATCCAAGACCTTACGATAAAGTGAGGGAAAAAATTATAAGTGAGAAAAAAACGCTGCTGCTGAATGAAAATGCTGCAGAGCACATGTCTAATATCAATCAAAAACCTTTTAAACCGGTTCCGGGTACCCAAACTGCTAAAGCCGTTTTATATGTTCCAATGGTTATGGGTGATTCAGTGAGAGGGTATGTAACCCTGCAAAACCTTGATCGCGACCATGCATTTTCCCATTCCGATGTAAGACTGCTTGAAACACTGGTGAACAGTATGAGCGTGGCGCTGGAAAACGCACGGCTCTTTAACGAAACCACCCGCCTGCTTTCTGAAACAGAACAGCGTGCTTCAGAATTGCAAACAGTGAACCATATCAGCCGGGCGATGGTGTCTCAGCTTGAATTTGATACACTTATCCATCTCGTTGGTGAACAAATGAAGGCGACATTTAAAGCAGATATCGTTTACATCGCTCTTTATGACCGTGACAAAGATCTCATTTCTTTTCCATATGAATATGGTGATAAAAATAAACCAAGAAAATTTGGTGATGGATTCACCGAACGAATTATATCCAGTAATGAGCCCTTGCTCATCAATAAAGATATAGAAGAAATCCGTGAGCAGTTAAAAGCCAAACAGATCGGCCGGGTTACTTCATCCTTTTTGGCGGTTCCGATTCAAACCGGAGATGTTCCCAATGGCGTAATCAGTGTGCAAAGTACGGAAGAGGAAAATCGTTTTGATGAAAATGACCTGAGGCTACTTTCAACAATTGCGGCTAACGTGAGTGTTTCGATGCAAAATGCGGAAGCATATGAAAAACTGAAATCCGCATTGGATGATCTGAAAGCCGCACAGGATCAGCTCGTGCAACAAGAAAAACTCGCAAGCCTCGGCCAGCTCACCGCAGGCATCGCCCATGAAATTAAAAATCCGCTCAATTTCGTGAATAACTTTTCGGAACTGAGTGTGGAGTTGGTGGAGGAGACGAGGGATGAGCTGTCAGCTATCAGCGATCAGCTTTCAGCGGAGGATAAAAAGCGAGTGGATGAAGCCATGGAAATCCTGAATGATATTGTTATGAACCTTCGTAAAATTCATGAGCACGGTTCGCGGGCCGACTCCATCGTAAAATCAATGCTTGAACACAGCCGGGGTGGTTCGGGAAAGATGGAGCCCACCCATCTAAATGAACTGGTCAAGGGATTTGCGAACCTCTCCTTTCACGGCATGCGTGCTTCAAGGAATCCGATTAATGTTGAGATGGAATTTGATCTGGATGAGTCGATGGGGAAAGTACCGTTGGTTTCGGAGGATTTTTCCAGGGTGATTTTGAATCTGACGAATAATGCGTTTGATGCGATGAGGGATAAGCTGAGTAAAAAGGCAAAAGTGAAAAGTGAAAAGTCCCTCCGCCAGCCGGCGGAGGGTGCCGGAGTCCCGGATCGGACGGAGGTGGGGGATGATACTGAGTTGGGCTATGCGCCAAAACTCACGGTCCGAACAGGATCCTCGTCCAACACCGTAACCATCGAAATCGAAGACAATGGGCCGGGTATTCCCGATGATATTAAAGACAAAATTATGCAGCCATTTTTTACCACCAAAAAGGGTACGCAGGGCACGGGGCTCGGGCTGAGTATTACCAACGATATTGTGAAGGCACACGGGGGTGACCTGGAGGTAGCCTCTCAGGCAGGAAAACGAACTACATTCAGGATTAAATTGCCCCAAATGGATTAAGCCATGAAATTAACAAAAGAACAGGAAGCAGAAATATGGCAGGTTTATGACATCTGGTTAACAGCCTATCTCAATGCTGATGTTAAAACGTACAATGCTTATTTCGATGATGATTACCACTTTATTGGTTCTACAATCAATGAAGAATTTTTAAACCGAAATGACGCCACAACGTTCTTTAAACAAACAGGCGAGCAGTTTGCCGGTATTATGGATCTCAGAAATGAAATTAAAATTCTGGAGATTTTTGACACGTCAATTTTCATAACACACTTTTGCGACGTCTGGTTTATAAATGATAAGGATCGGACATATTATGGCAGGTTTCGGCTTTCTTCTGTAATGCAGAAAAAAAATGAAGATTGGCGCTTTATTTACCAGCATTTCTCCATGCCCGATTCAAAATCTGATGAAGGAGAAACCATCGGTTTCGAGAAAATAAATGCAGAAAATGTTGAACTTAAGGAAGCCATAAAACGCAGAACAATTGAACTGGAAACCAAAAACCGGGAGCTGGAGATTGAATCTGCACTAGAACGGGTACGCTCGGCGTCTATGGCGATGCAAAGTAGTGAGGAACTGGCTTCAGTTGCCCGTACTGTCTTTGAACAGTTAAGAGTCCTTGGGGTTGATGTATACCGGTCATGGATCGATATTTTCCGTGTGAACGAGGGATATGTACTCACCTGGTCAACTGATTTTAAAGGAAATTTTCAGCCAAACCCCGCTACGTTTCCGTTGGACTTTGATGAGACGATGTCTGACTTCTACAGAGATTATAAATCCTCTTCCAAATTCATCGAATTAGAAGCTCACGGAGATGAAGTCATGGAGTGGTTTGACTATCTGTATTCTGTGAGCTCAGATCCCATCTTCAAGATGTCACATGTACCGAGTGATTTGTACCAAATCTGGGCCAAGCATAAATACGGGACGGTAGCTACAACAAAGCTAAGCCCCATTTCGAATGATGAAAAAGATATCCTGAACAGGTTTGCCAATGTTTTTGAACAAGCTTATACCCGATTCCTCGACCTGCAAAAAGCCGAAGCCCAGGCACGCGAAGCGCAAATTGAAATGGCATTGGAAAAGGTACGATCCAGAACCATGGCCATGCAATCCAGCGATGAATTGACTGAAGCTGCATCGGAGATGTTTAGTCAAATCGAGGGTCTGGGACTTAACCCCTGGAGTTGTGGTTTTAATATTTTTAATGATGATAAAACGGTCATTTCACAATGGGTGAGTACAGGAGATGGGAGACCCATCGAGCCCTTTGATACACCTGCCACTGAAGGCATTTTTAAACGCATTGTCGAGCAATCAGAGAACGATGAGCCTCTATACATTGAGAAGATGGAGGGAAAAAAATTGGAGGACACGTATAAATATATGGCATCCCTTCCTACACTCGACAAGATATTTGAAGAGTTGGATGCAGCTGGTATAGAACTACCTAAAAAGCAGGTTGATCACGCCGCTTATTTTAAGCAGGGATATTTGATGTTCATTACATATGATGAAACACCTGAATTTCATTCTATCTTTAAGCGTTTTGCCAAAGTCTTCGAACAAACCTATACACGTTTTCTGGACCTCCAAAAAACCGAAGCCCAGGCTCGCGAAGCGCAAATACAACTGGCTTTGGAGCGGATTCGGGCAAGGACCATGGCGATGCAAAGCAGTGACGAATTGGCCGAAGTGTCGTATCTGCTAAACAAACAGGTAGTGGACTTGGGGATTCCTACGCGAGGTTGTGCTTTCAACATTTACAACGAGCATGATTCTACCGAGTGGTTTAGCAACTTAGAAGGCACCATCCCGACCTACAAAACACCGAGAGAAAATATTTTTCTAAAATACTATGACGCGGGTCAGCGAGGCGAAACCTTGTGGATTGAGGAGTTTGGTGGAGACCGAATTAAGGAACACTACCAGTATTTAGCAACACTCGCCTTATCAGGAAAAGAAGGCGAAACCATTGAATCAGGTGTGGCGCAGATACCAGAGTACCAAATAGACCATGCTGCCTATTTCAAATACGGATACCTCCTCTTTATTACCCTGGAACCGGCACCGGAAGCTCATGAGGTATTCAAGCGTTTTGCTAAGGAATTTGAGCAGACTTATACCCGCTTCCTTGATCTGAAAAAAGCTGAAGCTCAAGCTCGGGAGGCACAGATTGAAACGGCATTAGAGAAAGTAAGAAGTAGAACCATGGCCATGCAAAAGGGCGAAGAGCTGCAGGAGGTGGCCGTTCTGTTGTATAAAGAGCTCATTACCCTGGGAGTTACCAATTTTGTTACTTGCGGATACGTCGAGGTAAATGAAGATATCAAGAAGCAACATACATGGGTCACCGCTCCCGGTGGAGATACCATGGGTTTATTTCACCTTCCACTAACAGGGGACGACACGTTTGATGCACGTTATGCAGCGTGGAAAAAGCAACAAACGGTCTTTCATCAATCGGTAGCCGGCCAGGTAAGAAGCGATCATCTTGAATACGCCATCACCACATTCAATTCAAAGGAAGCGGAGGAAATGGTTCGCAGCCAGTTTCCTGACCCGACCGTTTTTTATTGCTTTAATTTTTCTCATGGCTACCTCCACCTCGTAGGCGGCTCACTTTTAGAGAAAGAAGAAGAAAACTTGCTGGCCAGGTTCACCAAAGTATTTGAGCAAACCTATACCCGTTTTCTGGACCTTCAAAAAGCCGAAGAACAGGCACGTGAAGCAAAAATAGAAATGTCTCTTGAGAAGATACGCTCCCGTACCATGGGCATGCAATCGAGTGATGAACTGCCGGAAGTGGCCAATATGATGTTTCTGGAAGTTCAGGAGCTGGGTATTCCCGCATGGAGCTGCGGTTACTGCATCTTAACGGACGACCGCAGGGCCAGCACCTGTATCATGAGCACTGAGGGAACCGTTCAAAAACCATTTCTTCTCCCGCATTTGGGTGAACCCTCTTTTGAAGAATGGGATGATTTTGTACACGGTGATCAAACATTCTTTACCCAGGAACTGAAAGGGGAAGCTATTGATAGCCACTATAATTTCATGACGTCCCTTCCTCAGCTGAAACCTGTATACCAGGATCTTGTTGATGCGGGACTATCACTGCCTGATTATCAAATCAACCATCTCTGTAAGTTTTCACACGGTTTTCTACTCTTCATCACTTATGAAGAGGTACCCGGATCACACGATATTTTCAAACGATTCACCTCGGTTTTTGAACAAACCTACACCCGCTTTCTTGATCTGAAAAGAGCAGAAAAACAGACGCGGGAAGCTCAAATTGAAAACGCACTGGAGAAAGTACGCTCTCGGTCACTGGCCATGCAGCACCCCAATGAACTGGTTGAGGTGGCTCAGCTTCTTCGTGAGGAAATGGGAGCCCTGGGTGTGGAGGAACTGGAAACAAGCTCTATCTATATACACGACGATGCCAGCGGGTTGACGCAATGCTGGTTCACTATTAAAGATGCAGATGATCCGGGCAAATCAGTGACCGATCAAATGATAATCAATCTGCAGAATACCTGGGTGGGCCGGCAGATGAATGAATTCTATGACTCCGGTCAGGACAGCACGTCGATCCTGATGAAAGGTGAACACCGGATCGAGTGGATTCGATACTGTGAGGAGAAATCTGACCTGTTTGGGAAAAGTGAGTTCTATGGTGAAACCATACCGGAACGAACCTATCATCTCTATAAATTTTCAAACGGATTTTTGGGTGCAGCCTCTCCCGGCACTATCTCGGAGGAGAGCTGGGACCTGATGAAGCGTGCATCCGGCGCGTTTTCATTTGCCTATACCCGTTTCAGTGATCTGCAAAAAGCTGAGGAAAGTGCCCGAAGAGCCCGGCAACAGGCATCGCTTGACAGAGTTAGAGCCGACATTTCCGGAATGCGATCAGCGGAAGATCTGAACAGGGTCACCCCGCTGATCTGGAGCGAACTGACCACGCTGGGCATCCCCTTTATCCGTTGTGGCATATTTATTATTCAGGAAGAGGACAAACAAATCGAGGTCTATCTCTCCAAACCCGACGGCACTTCCCTCACGGTGATGCATCTCCCCTTCGGTTCCAACGACCTGGTCAGTCAAACTGTTGATGCCTGGCAACAGGGCAGCGTCTACATACAGCACTGGACTCGGGAAGAGTTTCTGGAGTGGGGCCGATCCATGATAGAGCAGGGACAGGTTTCGGACCTGGAATCGTACCAAGGCGCCGAAACAGCACCTGAATCCCTGCACCTGCAGTTTTTACCCTTTAACCAGGGTATGTTGTATGTAGGATCAGTAAATCCACTTGATGATGAAGAAATCAGCCTGTCGGAATCCCTGGCTAAAGCCTTTTCCATCGCCTATGCCCGGTACGAAGATTTTGTAAAACTGGAAAGAGCCAAGGCAGGCATTGAAGATGCTTTAGCCGAACTCAAAGCTACCCAGTCGCAACTGGTCCAACAAGAAAAACTCGCTTCCCTTGGTCAGCTCACCGCCGGTATTGCCCACGAGATCAAGAATCCGCTAAACTTTGTGAATAATTTTTCGGAGCTGAGTGTGGAATTGATCGAGGAAGCCCGGGAAGAAGTGAAAGAAAAGCTGTCAGCTGACAGCCAGCAGCTGACAGCTATTTTAGACGACATTGAAACCAACCTCAAAACCATCCACAAACACGGATCACGAGCCGATGGCATCGTTAAATCAATGCTTCAGCACTCGCGTGGCGGAGATGGTAAAATGGAGTCAACGCCATTGAACCCGCTCATCAAAGAGTATGTGAACCTGGCGTTTCATGGAATGCGGGCGGGAAAAGATCCAATTAATGTAGACATAGATTTACAACTGGATGAGAATACCGGCGAGATCCCGCTGATTGCCGAAGACTTTTCGCGGGTGATTTTGAATTTGTGCAACAACGCATTTGATGCGATGAGGGAGAAAGGAATTAAAAATTCAGAATTAAAAATTAAAAATTATTCTCCAAAGTTAACGGTTCGTACCAAAGCAGCGAATGGCAACATGGTTGTGGAAATCCAGGACAATGGTCCTGGCATTCCCAAGGAAATGAAAGACAAAATTCTACAGCCGTTTTTTACGACGAAAAAAGGTACCGCCGGAACGGGGCTCGGGTTAAGTATCACAAATGATATCATAAAAGCACATGGGGGTGGAATAGAGATTAAGAGTTTCCCCGGTGAAGGATCCATTTTTACCATTCAATTGCCAAAGCAAAGCCTATGAAATTATTCAAAATTTTAACCACCCTGTTTTTCATACTGTTCATTCCGTTGACTGTATTAGGTCAAAAAAACCCATATTGGCAGGAGCCCACAGCTGCAGAAGCCGATAGTTTAAAGATGGTGCTTCAATCCACTGAAAATGATTCAGTAAAGATGTACATGAACAGGCAACTTGGTACGTATTACCAGGAAATACACCGTTTTACTGCACTTGCGTATTTTGAAACACAGTTGAAACTGGCCAAAAAATTGAAGCAAAAAATCTGGGAAGCTGATGCCTTAAGCGGTATTGGATATGTTTCAAGTTTGATACAAAATTATCCCGGATCATTAGATAACCTTTTGGCTGCCCGCGATATTGCGTCTGACCCACAAGCCAGCAAGGGTCTGTGGAATGTTTATCTGTTCAGTGAAGACGGCGATGCCAACCGGGCGCGATTGACTGTCCTGACAGCTATCATTAATCATCTTGGGGTACTCAATTATTTCGTTGGCAATTATGAAAAAGCATTGGAGTATTACGAAGAAGTAGCTGTTGTCAATGAGGTTTTAAATGACAAAGTCATGACTTCATTCATTCACCTAAATAAAGGAGAATCCTTATCTGGCCTGGGTAAATATGATTTGGCAAAAACCGAACTCCTGGCGTCGCTTAAATCTTTCGAGTCCTCCGGTTATAAAAAATATACAGGGCTTCTTTACTGGGACATTGGAAAAATCTATGAAGCTGAGGGGAATTACAGTGAAGCAAAAAAGTATTACGATTTGAGTGTGACAACCAACATCGAACTGGATAGTCCTGACTTTCTTGGGGAGGGATATCTGGCACTGGCCAATTTATATAAAAACACAGGATATCCTGATTCAAGTTTCGTTTTCGCCCACAAGGCTCTGACTACATATCGTACCATGAACGATTCACTTGGCTTAATCAAGGCGCATTCTGAACTCGCATCTGTATTTGATGCCCGGGCTCAAATTGATAGCGCATATTACCACATGAAAGAACATATAAGCTTGAGTTCGGCCATGAACAGGGAAGAAAGAGTAAAAGAATTTCAGGTTTTAGGGCTCAACGAACAGTTAAGACTAAATGACCTGGAAACGGAAAAGGTATTGCTTCAAAGCCAAATGCGAACCTATGGGCTGGCCGCCGGAATCGGGGCATTGTTTTTGATAAGTATAATTACCTACAGAAACAATATCCGGCAAAAAAAGGATAAGGCTTTAATTGAAACGTCCTATGCAAACCTCAAAGCCACCCAGCAACAGCTTATTCAACAGGAAAAACTTGCCTCTCTGGGTCAGCTCACCGCCGGCATCGCACATGAGATCAAGAATCCGCTAAACTTTGTGAATAACTTTTCGGAGCTGAGTGTGGAGCTTATTGAGGAAGCCCGGGAAGAACTGCGACGGGTGACCAGGGACGGCGGACCGGTGAGTGAGAAGGAAAAAAATCCCCTCTTGAGAGGGGACGGCATTGCCGAAGGCGGTGCCAGGGGTGTGTCTGATGAGGCAGAGAATGAAGACTTATCCCAATATTCTGAGGCAGATTCGGATTCCGCTAACACACCCCTTAATCCCTCCGCCAGCTGGCGGGGGGAATTCAGAAAAAGCGATCCCTCCCTCCTCCTCGAAATCCTCAACGACATCGAAACCAACCTCAAAACCATCCACAAACACGGTTCACGCGCCGACGGCATCGTTAAATCGATGCTTGAACACAGCCGGGGTGGTTCGGGAAAGATGGAACCCACGCATTTAAATGAACTGGTCAAGGAATTTGTGAACCTCTCTTTCCACGGGATGCGTGCCGGAAAAGATCCAATTAATGTAGACATAGATTTACAACTGGATGAGAATACCGGCGAGATCCCGCTGGTTGCCGAGGATTTCTCGCGGGTGATTTTGAATTTGTGCAACAACGCATTTGATGCCATGCGGGAGAAAGGAATTAAAAATTCAGAATTAAAAATTAAAAATTATTCTCCAAAGTTAACGGTTCGTACCAAAGCAGAGAATGGCAACGTGGTTGTGGAAATCCAGGACAACGGCCCTGGCATTCCCGAGGAAATGAAAGACAAAATTCTACAGCCGTTTTTTACGACGAAGAAAGGGACGCAGGGCACCGGGCTTGGTTTGAGCATTACCAATGATATCATCAAGGCACACGGTGGTTCTTTAAATGTTATTTCACCCTCTGAGAAAGGCACAATTTTCACAATATCATTACCTATATGAACGCAAAAACAATAACAGGAAACAATCACGAAGATATTCGATCATCCCTTGAAGAGGCCTTAGCCGACGGGTTTCAGCCTACCGTTGGAGTGTTATTTGTGCCTTCGCACTTCGATTTCGAGGGCATTGTGAAGGTGCTTGATGAACACAGTATCGCCATATTCGGAGCCAATACGCCCGATAAGTTTACGGATCAGGGCATGGAAAATGATGCGGCTACCATACTGTTAATGGATCTCGATCCGGCCTGTTTCCGGATTGTAATGAAATCGATTCCGTCAGGTGATTACGAGTCCGGAAAGAACATCGCGCAGGACATTGCCCGATTTGGACGTGAAACTTTTGACCGGCCCGCCTTTATCATTTCCGTTTCCCAGATGGATGTGCCGGGAGAGGCTATCGCGGAAGGATTTTTGTCAGGCGCCTGTGAGAACGCTTCCGTCATGGGCGGATTCTCAGGCGGTAAGCCCTACTGGGCAGACCATGTCGTTTTTAACAACCATGAACAGGTCAAACAAGGCATCATTTGCCTCATTCTGGATCAGGACCGCGTAGAGGTGACCGGACTTGCTGTATCCGGATGGAAACCTGCAGGCACGCCGAAGACCGTTACACACAGCGAAGGCAACTGGGTGTATACCATCGACAATAAACCGGCACTGGATGTACTCTTAAGGTTTACCGGCGCAAAGGTCGATCCGGATGACAATGATGATCTCCTCAGGCAAATCGGAACTCCTCATCCCCTGCAGGTGACTCCGCAGGAAGGCAGCCCGGTCATGAAACCGCCTTTGTTTTTTAATCGTGAAACGGGAGCAATTTTGTGTGGCGGCCATATTCCGGAGGGTGCAAATATTCGTTTTTCGCTGCCCCCGGACTTCGATATTGTGGAAACAGTGATTGAAAGCGCCACGGATGTGAAAGAGCAGGCAATGCCAGAGGCTGACGCACTGATGATCTTTTCCTGCATCGGCCGGCAGATGACCCTGGGGCCGCTGATCGATGATGAGATCAATGGGCTGAATGAAGTGTGGAATATACCCATGACGGGCTATTTCAGCCTGGGCGAATTTGGTGCTGTAAAAGGAGGCAATGCCACCTTCCACGGCACCACCTGCAGCTGGGTGGCGTTAAAGGAAAAGTAATTTTACTAACCAAAATTGAAAAAATGATAGCAAAATCCATCAAAGGCAAATCAGCCGAGGAAATTAAAACGGCACTCGCTGAAAGTATGGCCGGCGGTTATCAACCAACGTTAGCCATTGTATTTCTTTCTGTTAAACAGGACAGAGAAGCAATTTCCGGATTACTTGATGAAAACGGCATTCAGATATTTGGTGCTACTACCGCAGGCGAATTTATTGATGGCGAAATTGAAGAGGGCAGTATTGTTGTGCTATTGCTTGATATGAATCCGGCTTATTTTAGATTGGAGTTTCTCGAAACGAGCCAGGAAACTGCTGCTGAAGAAGGAATTAAATTGGGAGTTACAGGAAAAGAAATCTACGATAAACCTGCATTTATAATTGCCAACAGCGGTGTGTCCTTAGATGGAGAACCCTTTGTCGAAGGCATCTTACAAGGTTTTGGAAAGCCTTCCTCACCGGCAGATGGGGAAGTAGACATTTTTGGTGGTAAGGCAGCAGATGATTTGGCACTTGAATCAACATTTGTATTTACCAATGGAAAAAGCAGTAACAACGCACTTTTAGCACTCATTATTGATGAAGATAAAATAGATGTGAGGGGTATCGCAACTTGTGGCTGGCAAGCTATTGGCACCACTAAAACGGTCACTAAAAGCGACGGTAACATTGTATATACCCTTGACGATAAGCCTGCGCTGGATATGTTACTGAATTACCTCGGCGTTGAGTTAAAACCGGACGGAGATGAGGAGATCGTGACATTTCTAAGTTCCTGGTATTATCCATTGCAGGTGGAACGTGAAAATGTGGATCCTGTAATACGTACAGCCATGTTTGCCAATCGTGAAAACCGTTCACTGATTTGCTCCGGAAAGGTACCCGAAGGAGCAAAGATCAAGTTTGCAATGCCACCGGATTTTGATTCCATTGATACAGTGGTTGCCGAATGTAAGGTCCTTAAGGAAGATGCACAGCAGGAAGCCGATGCCCTGATCATGTTTTCATGCGTGAGCAGATATTTATCATTCGGGATGGTAATAACAGAGGAGATTGAACAAGTGCAAAATATTTGGGACGCGCCCATGGCAGGTTTCTTTTCCTATGGTGAATATGGAAAATCTTTGTCAGCCGGTATGGCAGGAAAAATCGGTAAAAATGATTATCACAATAATACTTGCTGTGTTGTGGCATTAAAAGAAAAATAAATGAACCCAGACCTCCAACATATCCTCGATATCCTTCAGCAGATTGAAAACATATCTGAAGAACAAAAAGCCGCTATAACCAAATCGCTGAAGGATATTGATAAAGAGTTGTTGATCACTGCATTCAAACTCGACCGAACTGAAAAGGTAAAACGCACAACCGCCATTCTTCTTGAAGAAACAATTGAGGAGTTGGAGCTGAAACGCAAAGCGGTTGAAGAGAGTAATCAGGCACTGCAAAAATCGCTGGCTGACTTAGAAGCTGCCCAGGACCAACTCGTGCAGCAGGAGAAACTCGCCTCCCTGGGTCAGCTTACCGCCGGCATCGCCCATGAAATTAAAAATCCGCTGAATTTCGTGAATAACTTTTCGGAGTTGAGTGTGGAGTTGATAGAGGAGGCGCGGGAGGAACTGCGACGGGAGACCAGGGAAGGCGGACCGGTGAGTGAGAAGGAAAAAAATCCCCTCTCGAGAGGGGACGGCATTGCCGAAGGCGATGCCAGGGGTGTGTCCCGTGAGGCAATGAACCCCTCCCTCCTCCTCGACATCCTTAACGACATTGAAACCAACCTCAAAACCATCCACAAACACGGATCACGAGCCGATGGCATCGTTAAATCAATGCTTCAGCACTCGCGTGGCGGAGATGGTAAAATGGAGTCAACGCCATTGAACCCACTCATCAAAGAGTATGTGAACCTGGCCTTTCACGGAATGCGTGCGGGGAAAGAGCCGATTAATGTGGATATTGATCTGCAGCTGGATGATTCCATCGGCGAGATCCCACTGGTTGCCGAAGATTTCTCGCGGGTGATTTTGAATTTGTGTAATAACGCCTTCGATGCGATGCAAGAGAAAGGAATTAAAAATTCAGAATTAAAAATTAAAAATTATTCTCCCAAACTAACGGTTCGTACCAAGGCAGAGAACGGCAACGTGATAGTAGAAATCCAGGATAACGGGCCCGGCATACCTGACGAGATGAAAGACAAGATCCTGCAACCGTTTTTTACGACGAAGAAAGGGACGCAGGGCACCGGACTGGGTCTGAGTATTACCAACGATATTGTGAAGGCACACGGCGGGGATTTGAAAATTGATTCGCAACCTGGTCGAACCGTTTTTAAAATCAAACTAAACGGGTAAGAATATGTTAATTTCTAATCAAAAACCAAAAGCTGGTAGCCGTTATGTATATGTTCGGTAACCACAGTAAGCATGGATAATCCGATCAAAACCTGGTCATTTACTTTGTCCGTATCGAAGCCGCGTGCCAGCAGTGATTGACCGCATACATAGAGTTCAACTCCTGAATTCTTCAAAGCATTAATAAGCTCCAGGTTTGGATTTTCAACACCGTTTTTCATCCGGTAAGCTTCATTGTTCATGATCGCCTCTGTTGCTCCGCCATGCGCAACAACCACAACATCCAAATTTTCGTTTGTCACACCTCCAAGTCCATGTAAATTTATCATCCTTGCAACATTATTCAATCCTGCATTTATCTGCTTTTTATGATCCTGACCAGTTTTCAGGTCAATAACCAATTTATAATCAATGCCTGTATCCGGGTTTATGCTGCCCGGTATTTCGTAAATACCGCCAAATCCCTTGACAATGGGAAAGTTTGCGTCTTGCGCTTTAACATTCGAGCTGATAAGAGCGAATAAAAAAACAAAAAGGATGTAAACTGATTTTTTCATGGCGAGTATTTTTTTGATAATGTAGCCTGAATATACGCATTTTACTGCTGGTAAAAATAAACCTCAAAAAATCACTTAACTACTTCTAAATCGTTGCAATCAATAAATATTTTAGTTATATAACTCCACGATTACAGCCCGTATGATTGCCGATGTCACAACTTCAATGGGATGTTTATTTTGGATTATATGCGGGTGTTAAAAAATTTCAGATGGCATTAAAAGGGATTATGTGACTCTGGATGGCAACAGACAACTGGGAATGACTGTTTACTCCGACCGGCAGGCTATGGAGGATAATATTTTATAAGGTTTCAAACTGAATTATGTGTAATCATCATTTTTCGGAACTGATTTTACAACATATATTTAATTTTGAATCATATTTGAACCTGATAGCAACACTTTGCGACATACGTGCAAAAATTTATTGCCATATTCTGTTAGCTTGATTCAAACTTTTGAGTTTCTGAGTCGATTATACGGGCTATTTCAGAACCAGGCAGCAATACAATAAAATAACCGGTAACCCGAAACTTTTTATGAGCATGATTGAAGATCGTACAGACAACACCAGCGAGGAGAGTCGGAAACTTGCACAGCGTGAAGCTGAACTGGCCCTGATTAATAGTGTTCAAAAGGGATTGCTTGAGAAGATGGAGATCCAGGATATTTACGAGCTTGTTGGAGAAAAAATACGTGAACTTTTTGACGCTCAGGTGGCAGTTGTATCTACATTTAACTATGAAAATCAAACTGAACAGTTTCATTATGCTTTTGAAGATGGCAAACGGCACGATCTCGATCCGCGTCCTATTGATACATTCAGACAGAAACTCATCGATACTGCAGAGTTGATCTGTATCAACGAAAATGCAGATGCAATGTGGAAAAAAATTACAGGCGAAGAACCTACTGTGGCTCCCGGCACCAAACTTACCAAATCTGCTCTCTATGTTCCGATGGCCGCCGGAGATACAGTTTTTGGTTACATCAGCCTTCAAAATGTAGACCGTGAGCACGCATTCAGTGATTCTGATGTTCAACTTTTAAATACCCTTGCCAACAGTATCAGCATTGCACTCGAAAATGCACGCCTTTTCAGTGAAACCGAACAGCGTAATGCCGAACTTGGCGTAATTAACAGCGTGCAGGAGGGGCTGGTAGCAGAAATGGACCTGCAGGGGATTTATGATCTTGTTGGTGAGCGGATCAGAGATCTGTTCGACTCTCAGGTAACAGTTATTGCAGTTTTTGATCATGACAATCAAAAAGAAGAGTTCAGGTACGTTTTTGAGGATGGTAAACGTCTTTATCCGGCAGCCAGAATTTATGATGAAATCCGTAAATACCTGATTCAGAATAAAGAAAAAATTCACATCAATTCTGACGCTATCGATGAGGTAGAAAAATACGGTGCTTCGATTGAAGCTGCTCCCGGAACCGTATTCCCAAAATCGATGGTATATGTCCCCTTGATTCTCAGTGATCAGGTAAAAGGGTATGTAAGCCTCCAGAACCTGGATAAAGAACATGCTTTCAGTGATTCTGATGTCCGCCTCTTAAGTACTCTTGCCAACAGCATGAGTGTAGCTCTTGAAAACGCACGCCTGTTTGACGAAACAGAACAGCGAAATGCTGAACTGGCGGTGATCAACAGCGTTCAGGAAGGCCTGGTTGCTGAAATGGATCTGCAGGGTATCTATGATCTAGTTGGCGACAGAATCCGCGATCTTTTTGATGCACAAGTGGCTTCAATAGCCACATTTGATCACGAGAATAACACCGAACGTTTTCAATATTATTATGAGGATGGCAAGCGATTCTATCCGGAAGAACGATCTTACGACAAAATCCGAAATTGGCTGATTCAGAACAAAAAACTGCTTTTGGTTAACGAAGATGCCGACGAAACCATTTATCAAATTACAGGAGAAGGGAAAAGTACAGTTCCGGGAACCCGCTTGCCAAAATCGGTCCTGTTTGTACCCATGGTGATCGGCGATGATGTCCGTGGATACGTAAGTCTCCAAAATCTCGACCATGAACACGCCTTCCCCGAATCTGATGTACGACTGCTCAGCACCCTCGCTAACAGCATGAGCGTGGCCCTGGAAAATGCACGACTATTTAATGAAACTGAGCAGCGAAATGCGGAACTTGCGGTCATCAACAGTGTACAGCAAGGGCTCGTGGCCGAGATGGACATGCAGGGGATATATGATTTGGTGGGCGACCGGATACGAGACCTCTTTGACGCACCGGCTGCGGGTATCTATTCTTTTGATATAGAAGCAGGGTTGGAACATTTTGAATATCTCTATGAAGATGGCGAGCGATTATATCCGGACTCCCGGCCTCTTGATAAAATACGAAAGTGGCTTATAGAGAATAAAAGACTGCTTCTGGTTAACGAAGATGCCGACGAAACGATCTATCAAATTACCGGAGAAGGAAAAAATGCAGTGCCCGGTACCCGGCTACCAAAGTCTCTGATATTTGTCCCACTTATTGTGGGTGATGACGTCCGTGGTTGTGTAAGTCTGCAAAACCTGGATCATGAACATGCATTTCCGGAATCGGATGTCCGACTTTTAAGTACGCTGGCAAACAGCATGAGCGTAGCCCTGGAAAATGCACGCCTGTTTGACGAAACCGAGCAGAGAAATGCTGAACTGGCTGTGATCAACAGTGTGCAGGAAGGCCTGGTTGCGGAAATGGAACTTCAGGGGATTTATGATTTGGTGGGTGACAGACTGCGGGATCTCTTTGATGCGCAGGTAGCGGCTATTGCCACTTTTGACCTGGAAAAGGAGACTGAACAATTCCATTATATCTTTGAGAACGGTGAGCGATTCTATCCGGAACCCCGTAAGTATGATAAAATCAGGCAGAGACTGATCAGTTCTCAAAAGATGATCTTGATCAATGAAGATGCTAAAAGTGCGTACAGAACCATCACAGGGGAAGCCCCCAAAGCTGTTTCAGGAACCAGTTTCCCTAAATCCATGGTTTTTGCCCCGTTGATCATAGCTGATTCCGTTCGCGGTTATGTAACCCTCCAGAACCTGGATAAAGAACACGCCTTCAGTGATTCAGATATCAGCCTGCTTGGAACGCTTGCCAATAGCATGAGCGTAGCCCTTGAAAATGCACGCCTGTTTAATGAAACCGAGCAGCGCAACGCTGAATTGGCAGTCATTAACAGTGTACAGCAGGGACTGGTAGCCGAAATGGACCTGCAGGGAATCTACGATCTGGTAGGAGATCGAATCCGGGATCTGTTTAATGCACAGATTGTATCAATAGCAACTTTTGATCACGAAAACACTATCGAACACTTTCAATATTGCTTTGAAAAAAATAAAAGAATATATCCGGAATCCAGGAGGATGGATAACTTTCGAAAAAAGCTCATTGAAACGAAAGAGTTATTCCTGATTAACGAAAATTTCCCGGAACGTGCTGAAGAATTTGATGGGAAAAAACCGGAACCACTTCCAGGCACCAAACTGCCAAAATCCGTACTGTTTGTACCAATGGTTATTGGTGACGATGTCCGTGGTTATGTAAGTCTCCAAAACCTGGATCATGAACACGCATTTCCGGAATCGGATGTCAGACTTTTAAGCACGCTCGCAAATAGTATGACCGTAGCCTTGGAAAACGCTCGTCTCTTCAATGAAACCGAGCAGCGCAACGCTGAATTGGCGGTCATTAACAGTGTGCAGAAAGGCCTGGTGGCTGAAATGGATATGCAGGGCATTTATGATCTTGTGGGCGACCGGATCCGGGATCTGTTCGATGCCCAGGTTACGGGAATTGTAACGTTCAACCATTCTGACAAAACCGAACACTTTCAATATATCTATGAAGACGGAGAGCGGGTTCACCCGCCGGGCAGGCCCTACGACAACGTGAGGGCCAAATTGATCCATGACCGGCAAAAACTGCTCTTCAATGAAAAGGCGTCAGAGGCGATGTCTGAAATTAACGGGAAACCCTTTAAACCGGTTCCCGGCACACGAATGGCACAATCCGCCCTCTATGTACCGATGTCTGTTGGAAAAGAGGTATTGGGCTACGTAAGCCTGCAAAACCTGGACCGTGAACACGCTTTCAGCGAATCGGATGTCCGCCTGCTCAGCACGCTGATCAACAGCATGAGTGTTGCTATTGAAAATGCCCGTTTGTTCAATGAAACCACACGTCTTCTGAAGGAGACCGAACAGCGTAATGCAGAACTTGCGGTGATCAACAGTGTGCAGGACGGCCTGGTTCGCGAGATGGATATGCAGGCTATCTACAATCTTGTGGGTGAAAAAATCTGTGATGTACTCAATACTCAAACCATGATCATCCGGACGTTTGATCACGAGAATAAACTGGAGCACTGGCAATATGCAATTGAAAAAGGCAAACATATCGAGGTAGAGCCAAGGCCTTTCATTTGGGCAAATAAAATATTGATCGAAACGAAAGAACATCTTCTCATTAATGAAGAGTATGAAAAAATAGCTGTTGAATATGAAGGCACTGCGGTAACAAAAGGACTGGCTCCAAAGTCAGCTATTTTTGTACCGATGATAGTAGGCGACACCGTGGTTGGTTCCGTCAGCCTTCAGAATGTTGAAGAAGAACACGCATTCAGCGAAAGTGATCTGCAGCTGATAAAAACACTTACCAACAGTATGAGTGTAGCCATTGAAAATGCGCGTCTCTTTAATGAAACCACCCGTTTGCTGGCTGAAACCGAACAGCGTGCTGCCGAAATGCAGACAGTAAATAGTATCAGCCGGGCTCTTGTATCACAACTTGAGTTTGATAAACTGATCGAACTGGTGGGTGAACAGATGAAGAAAACATTCAAGGCTGATATCGTTTACCTGGCTCTGCATGACCGAGAAAGCAATATGCTTAACTTCCCCTACTATTACGGAGATGAACCACAGTCCAGGCCATTTGGAAATGGTATCACGGAAAAAATTATCCTGAAAAAGGAGCCACTCCTGATTAATCAGAACCTGGACGAAGCTTACCACAAAATCAAGGCGGAAAAAAAAGGTGAGATGGTTGAATCTTACCTGGGTGTTCCGATTATGGCAGGAAGTGAAGCTATCGGGGTTATCAGTGTACAGAGTAAGGAACAGGAAAACCGGTTTAATGAGAACGATCTGCGGTTGCTTACAACCATCGCAGCGAATGTGGGTGTGGCGATGCAGAATGCGGAAGCCTATCAAAATCTGCAGGAGGCTCTCACCGAGCTGAAATCGGCCCAGGAGCAATTGGTGCGGCAGGAAAAACTGGCTTCCCTGGGTCAGCTTACCGCCGGGATTGCTCATGAGATCAAAAATCCGCTTAATTTTGTCAATAATTTTTCCGAGCTGAGTATTGAACTGGTTGACGAAGTCAGAGATGAAATACGACAGATGACTGATGACCGGAGACCGGCAGGCCCGGAAAAAGAAAACGAAGAAAATCCCCTCTTGAGAGGGGACGGCATTGCCGAAGGCGATGCCAGGGGTGTGTCTGATGGAGCTGAGAATAAAGACCTAACTCGAAATACAGAGACAGATTCGAGTTCCGCTAACCCACCCCTTAATCCCACCGACAGCTGGCGGAGGGAATTCAAGAACCACGATTACGGCTTGATTCTTGATATCCTCAACGATATTGAAGCCAACCTGAGCAAGATCCACGAACACGGCACCCGGGCGGATGGAATTGTTAAAAGTATGCTGCTTCACAGCCGTGGAAAGAGCGGTGAACATATTCCCACCGATCTGAATAAGCTCCTGGATGAATACGTTAAATTGTCGTACCACGGAATGCGGGCCGTGAACAAAGCGTTTAACATCGACATGCAGTTTCACTTTGATGACTCTGTGGGTGTGATGGACCTGGTTGCACAAGATCTGAGCCGTGCATTCCTCAATATTATCAACAATGCGATGTACGCCACCTACGATTATTCGAAAACCAAAGTGGATCATAAACCGGTCATAAAAGTGAGTACTAAACATGCGGGAAACCGGGTTGAAATCAGGATTCGCGACAACGGGCCGGGAATTCCCGATGAGATACGTGAAAAGATATTTGAACCATTTTTTACAACCAAACCCACTGGTGAAGGCACCGGCCTGGGGCTGTCTATGACACACGATATCATCAAGCTGCACCAGGGCAACCTGGACGTGGAGACGGAGCCGGGTGCGTTTACTGAGTTCATCATTACACTGCCAATTACAAATCAATCATAGAATATCATGAAAATACTTGTCGTAGATGACGAAAAAGATGTAGAAATGCTCTTTCGTCAAAAATTCAGAAAGGAGATCAGAAGCAGACATCTTGAACTGGTTTTTGCATTTTCGGGCCAGGAAGCTCTCAATCTTCTTGGCACGTCGCAACCACCTGATGTAGTCTACGTTTTTTCCGATATCAACATGCCGGGCATGACCGGCCTGGAGCTCCTCGATGAGATAAAATCCAAATATCCGCAGATCAATGTGAGCATGATTTCAGCCTACGGAGACAGTGATAACTACAATAAAGCGATAAAATCCGGTGCAAAGGAGTTTTTTACCAAACCCATCGACTTTGAATCACTCAGGGACGAGATCAATAATCTTCTTCAACAAAATAAAAATTGACGACTATGAGACTGCAAAATATAATGGTAGTGGATGATGAACCGGATCTTCAGATGCTGATTCTCCAAAAATTCAGAAAGCAGATACAGAACGATACGTATAAATTCTTTTTTGCAGAGAACGGCGAAGAAGCCCTTAATCTGCTTGAGGATAAAAGTGAGATCTCCCTGATACTGACAGATATCAACATGCCGAAGATGGACGGGCTTACCCTGCTTCAGAAACTGCAGGACAGTGAAAACCCGGCTTTGAAAACAGTTATTGTTTCGGCTTACGGTGATATGGAAAATATCCGGACAGCCATGAACCGTGGTGCGTTTGATTTCATCACAAAACCGATCGATTTCAAGGATCTTGAATTGACCATTGAGAAGGGGATCCGTGAAATTTCTCTTTTGTATGAATCACTTCAGCAAAAGAAACAACTGGATGCTGTGCAGGTGGATCTCGATACCGCTGCACGAATCCAGCAAAAAATGTTGCCACAGGATTTCCCGGCGTTTCCCGATAGAAAGGAGTTCAATATTTACGCCGAAATGCACACAGCGAAAGAGGTAGGCGGTGATTTATATGATTACTTTATGCTCGATGAAAACCGACTGGGTTTTATCATCGGGGATGTTTCGGGCAAAGGTGTTCCCGCTTCTATCTATATGGCCGTGTCGCGAACGATGCTGAGAGCTATTGCATCCCAAATCGATGATCCCGCAGAATGCCTTTCCACCGTCAATAAAATGCTGATTCCCGAAAGTGACCTGACTACATTTGTAACTGTTTTTTACGGTATACTGGATACGCGAAATGGCCATGTTCAATACAGCAACGGAGGCCACAATCTGCCCTATATTATTCGTGCGGATGGATCCGTTGAAGAGGTCGAAAATACAGGCGGTCTTTTACTGGGGAAAATAGAGCCCATAGAGTTTGAAACGAAAGAGCTTCAGCTTGCTCCGGGTGAAAAAATCGTTCTCTTTACCGACGGCGTTACAGAAGCCATGAATGAAAACGAGGAGCTGTACGACGAAGAGAAACTGATCGAATACCTGACCGGACGCAATGAAGATAACCTAAATAAAATTTTGCGCGGTGTGATTGTGGATGTTCTCAAATTCATGAACAAAGCCAACCAGGCGGATGATATTACCCTGCTTGCGATGGAGTATGTAGGCGATTCCGAGTGATTCAGATGACAATGCCAAGGCACACCTGCTTCAGGCTTACAGCCTGAGTTGATTTACATCTATCTCTTTCCCCAAGGCGCTATGGGCTGAGTTGTGTCAGGCTTACAGCCTGCAGGGCGCAGAGAATATTTCTCTATTTTTTGAATTACACAGGTGTAGCCAGGTAAACCATCGAATCAAAATTTAAAGCATAAACAGACTCTGAAGGAGTCTAACGTCAATAGCAGGCTCTCCAAAAAGTATAGTTGACCGTAGCTCAACTTAACTTATTTATTTTATATGAATAGATGTAAACTATTTCTTCGTGTTTCTTGGTGTCCTCGTGCCCTCTTGGCAAAACCCGGCGGTTTATCGTCGCGAAGAGTTTTTTCGAGAGATTAACGAATAAACTCCCATTTTACTCCTCAATTTCTTCAAGAATACTCAGGTACGACTGGTATCTCTCAGGATGAATATCCCCATTTTCAAACGCTTCAATCACACCGCATCCCGGTTCGTGGCTATGGGTGCAATTATAAAATCTGCAATCTTCGCGCGGTTCCAGCATCTCAGGAAAATAGAGAGAAAGTTCATACGGCTCAATATTCACAACACTCAGCTCCCTGATACCCGGTGTATCGACGATATAACCCCCGTTTGAAAGAGTGAGCAACCTCGCAAATGTTGTAGTGTGTTTTCCCTTCTTTGTTGATTTGGATATCTCCCCCACTCTCAGGTTCAGCTCAGAATCAATCGCATTAATAATACTAGTTTTACCCACACCCGATTGCCCGATAAAAACCGACATTTTACGGGCTAATTTATCTTCAAGAGACTTTATTGTTTCAGGTTCAAAAACAGACGTGTGCAAAACATCATACTGCAGACCCCTGTACAGCTCTGTCAGATTATCTAAAAGAGCCTTGTCTTTTTGCTTCGCCAGGTCCGTTTTATTGAAAACGATGCCTGCATTAATCTCATACGCTTCACAGGTTACAAGAAAACGATCGATAAACCCGGTTTTAATTCTCGGATTTCTGACGGATTGTACTACCCATCCCCGATCCACGTTCGCAACCAGAATCTGCTCGGTATGCTTATGACGAACTGCATGCCTGGGTATGTAGTTCTCCCGCGGATGAATTTTTGTTATGGAACCTGTGTCATCACTGCCGATCGTGATATCCACCTTATCACCAACTGCAACAGGGTTGGTGACATTCGCTTCATGAAGGCGGAATTTCCCGGGCAGTCTGCAATCAATAATTTCATCGTCTGATGCAACTTTGTACCACTTTCCGGTAGACTGTATAACGGTTCCGGTTCTCATCATTTCCAATGATTACTCCATTGCAACCGTCTCTTCTGCAGAGTCTTTTTTGTTAGTGGAACCGATCATTTTTTGTTTGTGCTCATCCGAAACTCTGAAAAATTCATCCGGATCCTGAAATGTATCTTTTTCGAGTACAATATCCGGAAGAGTTTCCATTCTCTCCAGGTACTGAACTTCAAGATCTCCCATCACATCGGAATCAATTTCGGCGACATCTTTTTCATTCTTTTTAGGAAGCAGCACTTTTTTAATACCCGACCGCTTAGCCGCTAATACTTTCTCTTTGATACCGCCAACAGGCAAGATTAAACCGCGAAGGGTAATTTCTCCGGTCATTGCCAGCGTGCCTTTTACTTTCCGTTGTGTAAAAATTGAAGTTACAGCTGAAAAGAGAGATACACCGGCCGAAGGACCGTCTTTTGGTACCGCGCCCTGGGGAACGTGGATGTGCAGATCCCAGTAATTGAATGCATCCTGCGGAATATTCAATTCCTCCGAGTGCGCCCTCAGGTAGCTGAGTGCCAGCATGGCTGATTCTTTCATCACCTCACCAAGCTGTCCGGTAATGTGCAGTTTACCGTTACCCTTCGATACACTGGCCTCGATAAAGAGAATGTCACCACCGTAAGGTGTCCACGCCAGTCCTGTAGCAACTCCCGGTACGGTTGTTCTTTCAGCTGCTTCGGAGAAGTATTTCTGTTTCCCAAGAATATCTTCCACATCATCCACTCCCACACTGAATTGCTCAATTTCACCAGAAGCAATTTTGGCAGCCACATTGCGGCACAAACCACCAATTTGCCTTTCCAGGTTACGGACACCCGATTCACGTGTGTATTCATCAATTACTCTCTGAATGGCAGCCTTGGAAATTTTGAACTGTTTTTTAGTTAAACCATTCTCTTCAACCTGTTTTGGAATCAGGTATTTTTTTGCGATCTCAATTTTTTCTTCCTGTGTATAACCGCTGATATGGATAATTTCCATACGATCTCTGAGCGGAGCCGGGATGGTATCAAGCGAGTTTGCGGTTGCAATAAACAACACCTTTGAAAGATCATATTCAACTTCCAGGTAGTTATCCGTAAAAGAATCATTCTGTTCGGGATCCAGCACCTCAAGCAGAGCTGATGTGGGATCACCCCTGAAATCTGAGCCGACCTTATCAATCTCATCAAGCATCATCACCGGGTTTCCTTTGCCCGCCTTTTTCATTGCACGCAGTATGCGTCCAGGAAGTGCTCCGATATAGGTTCGCCGGTGTCCTCTTATTTCGGCTTCATCATGAATGCCGCCGAGGCTGAAGCGTTCAAACTCACGATTCATTGCACGCGCGATAGATTTACCCAGGGATGTTTTTCCAACTCCCGGAGGACCGTAAAAACAGAGAATCGGCGCTTTCATATCCTTTTTGAGTTTCAGTACAGCAAGATACTCAATGATCCGCTTCTTGACTTTCTCAAGGCCATAGTGATCTTCATCCAGTATTTTCCGGGCTCTTTTCAGATCCAGTTTATCTTTGGAGTATTCACCCCACGGAAGTTCAAGTATCCACTCGATATAGCTGTAGAGAATGCCATAATTGGGTGATGAATTGGGGGTCATTTCCAGTCGCTGCAGCTCTTTCTCGACCGTTTCTCTGGCATCGTCACTTAATCCTTTTTTTTCTGTGAGTTTTTTTCGCAGCTTTTCAACATCCTGCACTTCACTGTCTTCACCAAGAGCTTCCTGAATTGCTTTCATCTGCTGACGCAGGTAAAAATCTCGCTGCTGATCATCAATATCTGATTTCACCTTGGTTCTGATCTCTTCACTGAGATTCAGCACCTGCAGCTCTTTATTCAGATGCTCCATAATCTTATCAAGCCGGCTGGAAAACGTTTTGATCTCAAGAAGTTCCTGTTTATCTGCCAGCGTTACCTGAAGATTTGATGAGATAAAATTCAGCAGAAATGTCGGACTCGATATATTGTCGATGGCAATTGATGCCTCCGATGGGATATTCGGAGAGAGATTTACAATTTTACTTGCAGTCTCTTTTATGGATCTCATGGAAGCATCCAGTTCAATGCCGCTGATATCCATATCCTGTTTGTATGGCTCAATATTGGCCCTGAAAAAAGGATCCATTTGAGTGATCTCTTCTATACTGAAAATACTTCTTCCCTGGATAACCACACTCTTGCTGCCATCCGGCATTTTGATAAGCTTCAGAATCTGTGCTACAGTTCCTATCTCATAAATATCATCCACATCAGGATCTTCAACAGACTCATCTTTTTGAGCAACAACACCTATGGTTTTATTGGTTTCATAAGCCTCTTTTACAAGCGCGAGGGATCTGTCGCGCCCCACAGTAATCGGAACAACAACTCCCGGAAACAGTACAGTATTTTTAAGCGGAAGAATCGGAATATTATCAGGGATTTCAGATTCCGTGAGCTTTTTCTCCTCTTCTTCGCTCATCAGGGGAATCGCTTGTTCAAAATCATCAAAACCTTCATTCTGATCATCAAATGCTGTTTTGATCTTAAAATTTGAATCGAACATAAAAATATAATTTCTTTATTTAATAGTATGGAATAATGATGAACAAAATGAAAGCCAAATACAGTGATGCTACCATAACGTCAGAACATTACAGACTGTTCTGCCAAATTGAAAGATCCTTTCTCTGTTCTGCCAGTTGGTCATGCGATTCGATATACTTATCTCTTTAGTTTAAATAATCAACATTTCGCAAACAACTTTATCAGCTATATAACAAAATAATGAAAAGACTATGGTAAATAGATTTTTACAGCTCCTACAGAAATCCCTGCAAGTTCAGTAGTTGGCCCTGCTGAGCGGTTACGGAGCTGAACAGATGTATTGATTTCAAAATGGTTTGTTTCAATGCCAAATCCAAAACTGTAAAATCCGGGAGTCTCCGTTGCAAGGCGCGTCCCGGCCCGCAATGGCAAAAATGGAAAAGGCCTTACCTCGGTACCCAGGAAAGTAATCAGCTTTGTGGTGTTTATTGCATTATTTGTCAAACCCAGGCTAACATCACCCATCAGCTTAAACCAATTCAGCTGAATCAGGGCCCCGGTATGCATAGCTGTTGGAAGAAGGGTTGAAAAACCATTTGTGACGATATCAGCTTCAAAAAGCGGATGACTCCCCTCTTTATTTAAAAAAGAGAGAAATTGACCGGGAATTCCACGGAAAACTGTATCAGAGAATTTACCCGTCTCTTCCTCAATTTCTGTCTGTTCTTCAATTATCTGTTCGTGCGCATTATCCGAATAACTGATAAAACCAACATCCGTTATTGAAAAACTGACCCGCAGTGATTTTTTTGTTTCACTTTCGGTACGCTGAAGAGTTGAGATATCTTTTCCTAGCGGCATCAGAAAGGTTAGTCCGAAATCCAGGCCTGCTCCAAATCCTGTCGGACTGAAAAAATCTGTGAAATCCAGATGTCTGTCAATGGCAGTTTGAGGATCTCCTGTTAATAGAAAAGAAGTTGTGGCATCACTAAAATCACCACTTGTCAGTTGGTCGTATGAGAGCCGGCGATTCCACGGACCGTCTGTTTCCCTGGTAAATTCATTCGTGTATTTTACGCTCTGAAATGATCCTCCGACTACCAGTTTAGGTGCAATTCCGATGATCACTTCATTCAGACGCGGAGATAATCCATTCAAAAATGTAAACGATTCGGCAAACCCGAATGACAATTCATGAATGGTCTGAAATTCTGAGACAAGGGATCTGTCGATGATTTGAAGGTCATCTTGCAAAACAGGTTCATCGCTATAGTAGCCGCGGCCAGTTACAAACCGGCCTCCTGCACGTGTTCTGAGGCTTATTGCATACGATCTCTCCGGCCGGTTCCATTTCACTCCGAACCAGTACGTTTCAAAACGAAACAGGTGCTGCGACTGCAGTCGTTCACCCGGAAAGTTACGATCCAAGATTTTCTGCCGCTTGTCAAACCCGATTTGCTGACCTGTTACTGCCGGATCAAAAGGCGAAAACAACTCTCCGAAATTATCAATTTGTCCGCCGAGACCAAATTCGCGAAGTACCGGCTGGGTGGAGGCACCAAATTCACCAATTGAAATTTCAAACCTGTTCTGTTTTTCCCGGATAAATAAATTGGCCGGATTTACAAACAGTGATTCATACCCGGTCAAATATGCAGTTCCTCCGCCGCCAAGGGCAGTATTCTGAGGAGATAGTACAATTTGGGCCTCCACAGTACAGGTAGAGCTTGCCCAGATTATAATCAAAATTGTAAAGTAAAATTGCCGCAAAAAATATCCTGCCAATTTAAACTGTTATTTCAGTGTTTTTACCATGTGGAGGCAAAGATAAGCTTAAATATGTTGAATTTTGAAATTGTAAATTAATAAATTGGTAAAAAGAGATAGTTTTATAGCAACTGTTAACCTGTATAATGAAGAATGTCTCTCAATAAAGAATAGAACCCGGTATAAATGCAATGCCTTTACGACAAATTGAAGTAGTAATACCCGAAGAGGATAATGAAACTTTCAAAAAATTACTTGATGATGATTCAGTAGAACACTTTTGGCAGGATCTCTCGGAAAGTTCGGGCTATGTGCTTAAAGTTTTGGTTGATGCTGCCCAAACCGAACAGTTTCTTGACAAAGCTGAAAAACTATTTGGCGAGCGGGAGGATTATCGCTTGGTCATGATGTCGGTTGAAGCCACTATTCCGCGATACGAGGAAAATGAAACAGAGGAAGAAAAAGAAGATGAAAAAGAGAGTGAACCCGAACCATGGGAAGAACCACTGCAAGGATTGAGAGTGAGCCGGGAGGAGCTCTATTCAGACATATCAGACGGGGTAAAACTGACCAGAACCTACATGGCTATGGTGATTCTCTCAACCATTGTGGCAGCCCTGGGTATTTTAAGAGACAACACAGCGGTAGTAATTGGCGCCATGGTTATTGCGCCCTTACTCGGACCAAATGTTGGACTCGCCCTGTCCACTGCCCTTGCTGATCTTAAACTGGGTCGTTTATCATTTTTAACAAATATCACCGGGCTTTTGGCAGCGCTTGCCATCTCTGTTGCTCTCGGTATTTTTATGGATGTTGATCAGAATCTCTACCAGATTGCCAGCAGAACTGAGCTCCACCTGTCTGATATTGCACTGGCACTGGCTTCGGGAGCAGCCGGTGTGCTGGCATATACCGTTGGGATGTCGGCTGCCGTTATTGGTGTAATGGTTGCTGTTGCTCTCCTTCCGCCTCTCGTGGTTACCGGTCTGCTGGCAGGTGACATGCAGTGGGAACTGGCTTTTTTTTCATTCATTTTACTGCTCACAAATGTAATTTGCGTAAACCTGGCGGCTGTGGCTACTTTTATTATTCAGGGGGTTCGTCCCAGGAAATGGTACGAGGCAGAACAGGCAAAAAAGACCAATAAAATTGCACTTTCAATCTGGATCTCTCTGACGATAGTGTTAGGCCTGATTATTTACTTCGCGGGGTAGTTTTGTTCACTGCATGGTTCTTTTAAAAAGTTAAACTATCCATGCGCTCGATGGAGACTGCGTTAGCAGGTCTGAAAATTTAAATTTTTCTGGATCTTATTCTATCTCCACTTATTGTATAAAAGTAATTAGCAGAATCTTTGTAATAATTTTTTAAAACTCTTATGATTTTTTCTGTAACTTGATCAGAATCAGATTTTTTATATCGTAATAACATTACAGAACAGTTTTTTATGTTATGTGAGAATACCAATTCTCCGAAATCTTTATCTTCTGTAATAAGTAATCCCTTTTTTATTCTTACGATATCAATGACTTCTCGATCACTGATTCCCGGCGTTTCTTCCCTGATTGCATAAGTTTTATAACCGGCAGCCCGAATTTTTTCGATTATTTGCCGGTCGATGTTTTCATCAAAGATAATCAAGTTTTTTCCAAAGTCTCCTCGTGAGCAATTATATCTGCTGCATATTCCAATGCAGCGGATATTTGCATTTTCGTTAGATGCGGATAATTCTCTAACAGATCAGAAATTGTATATCCGCTTGATAATTTTCTGATTATATGTTCAACAGTAATGCGGGTTCCTTTTATAACCGGTTTTCCCAGCATCACTTCCGGATTTCTTTCTATATATTTTTTATAGTTCATAATACACTAACTTTGGAATCAAAAAATAATCATACTTGTATTTAGGTACATCAAAACAAAATATTTTCAGGTAATTCATTTTTCCCATGCAACTATATAAGCCATATATAATAGATAAATGTAACCAAACAGGCGAAGCTTTTCATGATGTTTTTTTACAGCGTTAGATTGACTTGGTTCAAACATGGACACAGGTAAAACGTGCCATCATATAAATCGACAAGTCCCGGAGTAAATACGCTGTATATTTATTTTTTCACTCCACGAGCCCTTCATATTGTCTGCTGTCTGCTATCTACTGTTTATTGTCTACTTGCTTTTTAGTTCACTGCCTGATTTCTTTCCAAAATCTTCCCCCAACCCCTCGATATAACCTTTCGCCTTTTCAATGCCGGCTGCCTCGGGGATTTTTTGGGGGACTTCCTCTTCCACCGGGTTGCAACCCGGCGTTACCCACGTGGAATCCCTCCGGGATTAATCCTAATCACAGATTTGCCAGGTAAAAAAGTACGCATTCATTCCTGGTTTTTGTTCTCACGGCGTTGGAATGGTTTGGTTCAGCTTAGATTCAGATACGCCGTGCACGCCTAACCCCCGCTCATGTCATCAGTCAGTAGACGGACAAGTCCTGAAGGAAGCCCGCTTTTGGGGCTGACTGAAGGATCTCCGTTTTCCCGGCAGCCAGGCAACCATATTCAGGCATCAACAAACTGCATACTGTCTACTGTGTACTTGCTTTTTTTTACTTTGGGCTGTTGTATCATCTATGCATTCAAATGTAACATTTCTTCCCCCTCACGCTCTTGTGTATAATCATATTAAATGGATAAATATCATCTGAATAAATAATTGGGGAAATGTTAACAAAAATTATTAAGAGATTTAAACTCACACTTATATTGCTCACTGCCGGTTTCATGGTTCTTTTTATGATACAGCAAAAAGCGTACGGACAGCTCGGAAATGCCGGAGAAATTTTGCGGACAAGTACAGCGGATGCAAATCTACTTTTCGAAAATTACTTTAAACCACTTGGAAAAGGATTTGGAGCGAACCTGAATTCCGGATGGGTAAACACTGCAAAACCCTACAAAAAATTTGGATTTGATCTTAGAATAGATGCATCACTTGCACTGGTGCCGGATGCTGATGAAATATTCAATGTGGCAAATATAGGTCTTAGTGAAAACGTGGACATTATTGGTAACCCCGTAACATCCACGGCTGTAGGCGGTGTAAACGGACCGACACTGCGCCGGGTTGAAACAGTTACAGATCCCGTGACCCAGCAGGAGTTTGAAACCGAGCTTTTCAGTTTTGAATTGCCGGAAGGGTATGGAACACCACTTGTGCCTTCTCCAATGATTCAGCTTACGGTTGGCTTAGTTAAAGATACAGATGTAACTGTACGATTTATCCCGACAATAAATGTACCCGGAGTGGATGACCTGGAAGTTGGATTGGTGGGATTCGGGATCAAACACGGACTGAACCAATGGCTGCCGGGTGGTGATTTGCTGCCGGTGGATATATCGATCCAGGGCGGATTCACAAATTTTGATTCTGAAATCGGATTTGAAGTGCTTCCCGATGTAGATCCGAATGATCCCACCACTGAAAACCCGTTTGCTGATGATGTCTGGCAAGGCCAGAGAGCTGAACTAAAAACAAATGCGTTTACCGGCAACCTTTTGATCGGAAAAACATTCCCGGTTCTCAGTCTTTGGGGCGGTGTCGGCTTCCAGTCCTCTACAGTTTCCGTAACTACACCCGGCGCTTTTCCAGTCACTGTTCCAAACGAAGAATTTCAATCCAACCCTGCTACAAACAAGCCATTTATTGTGTCTAGAGTAGACGATCCGATTGATTTCGATATTGACGGCGCAAATTCGGTACACGGTATGGCCGGACTCCGAATCCGGCTTGCTATCTTTGCGATCAGTGCATCTTACACGGTTTCAAATTACAATATTGCCAACGTGGGTGTCGGATTCAGTTTCAGGTAGGTATACGGTGAAATAAGAATGGAAAATTGAGAATTGAGAATTGTTTTTTACATGAACGACTTTGAGCAGTCTGTTTAACCGGCTATCCTTCCGCTGCTTTCTCTTATGATGAGTTCCGGTTCAAGATTTATATTGATGGGATCTGTTACCTTTTTTTCGATCTGATCAATTAAAAGTCTGGCAGCTTTTTTTCCTTTTTTAAAAATAGGCTGCTGAATTGTGGTTAAAGGCGGGGCCAGGTATTTTGAAAAATTCAGATCATCAAACCCGATAACTGAAAATTGTTCAGGTACCTGGACATTTGATTTGTAAAGTGCAAGAAGTGCGCCCATGGCGAGTGTATCACTTGCACAGAACAGGCCCGTCATTTCGGGATGATCCTGAAGCCAGCAATGCATTGTTTCATAGCCAAACCGCTGTGAATAATCACCTATTGCAATATAATCCTCATTAATGGGCAAATCAGACTCCGACATTGCTCTCTTGTAACCTTTCAATCTGTCCACAGACTCTTTGAGATTCATTCCTGCCAGGATAATGCCGATCTTTTTATGCCCCAGCCCGATCAGGTGCTTTGTCGCTTTGTAGCCGCCTGCAATGTTATCCACATCAATGGAAAAAATACCTTCATTTTTGTCTGCGTGGCCCACGAGAACAGTGGGTATATTTCTGTCATTGATAACATTATAAACAAGATCTGTGACCTCCTGTGTTAAGAGTATATAGCCATCGAATCTCCTTTCGTTCAGAACAAAATTGTAGGCTTCATCTTTCATTTTCGTTGAAAGAAAAGAGAGAGTTACAAAATAACCCCGTTTGATACACTCTTCAAAAATCCCGAGATGCAGTAATGTCCAAAAACCGTTGCCAAGGGCTTCATCCCCTCTTCTCGTTGCAAAAATTCCGATCTCAAACATGCTGTCCGTGGCGAGGCTTCGCGCCACGGAACTCGGACGGTAATTATATTTCGTAACAACATCCATCACCCGCTTTCGGGCTTCATCACTTACATTCGGGTGGTTGTTCAAAACCCGTGAAACAACAGAACGGGATACAAGAGCCAGTTTTGCAATTTTATCTATATTCAGCTTTTCCATACCCTTCCGGTAATATATCAGTATTCAATTAATTGAATAGTTGTGAAAGTTTGGCAATGTTGTTCTTTAAAATATTCAAACTGAATATATTTCCAAACGGAAATGCGAATAATCAGAATTATTAATCTGAAAGTGGAATGGTCTCTTTCTTGATAAATATACCACCCTGTTTTATCCGGGAAATCAATACTGAACACTTGTGGTTCTGCTATATCTGCCTGCTGATGAAAATGTTTTCGCTTTTACTAAAACTCCGCTTTCAATCTGAATCGGCTTCTCGAAGAGACCTGAATTTATATCGGGTTCGGATCCGTCAACTGTATACCTGATATTTTGGCCGGGAAATTCCGTATTCATTTTCACATAACCATCCTCAACCAAAATTCCCGGAGGTGACACCCTGTAGAAATATGATGACTCATCTTTATCCAGTTTGGGAAATTCTATATGTCCAAGCCGTTGTGAAAATTCAGACCAGGATTGGCTTTTCTTTTCTTCCCGCTCCTTTCTCGATTCAATCACAGACCATTCAGGCTGCCTGCTCCATGCTCTTTCAGCGAGCGAAATAAGCCGCGGAAGAGCCATATAATCAACTCGTTTACCCGATTTTAACGTCTCGCCCCAAAGCTGCCCCTGCAGTCCTAAAATGTTTTTCTTTGCTGATTCCTGCAGCTTTTCTTTGTCATCAAAATAAGTCTCCGGCAGAGGATTTCCGGTATAATCTGTAATTCCGTTTTTGAAAAGATCATAAGGGATAAAACCAAATGGTTTTTTTGCATCTATGAATGCAGCCCAATAAAAACCGGGTTCTTCCGGGTGATGATCATAGGCCATATCAAAGTAAAAATCACTGGCATGAGACATGATTACCTTGTAACCTGCATTTGCAAGCCTGTAGGCATAATCTTCTCTTCCTCCGCCCCATACATTGGACCAGACATACGGTGTAAATGTACCTGTAAACGTTTTATTCACACGTACAGGTGATCCGTCTTCCGGGTGCACAAAAGCAACCTCTTCCCATCCGGCCATCTGCAAATTCCGTTCATCGAGAATCGATTGAGTTCGCCGGAAGAAATAGTCCTGAAGATCTGCAACAGATTCAAGTTCCTCATTTTCGCTGATGAGATTGTTACAAACAGGAGATTTTTGCCATACACCGCCGGGAACTTCATCCCCGCCAACATGAACTGTTTGCAAAACAGTGCCCGCATCACTGTGCATCCCGATTAACTCATCAACCACATTTTCAATAAAATTGTAAGTGGATTCCAGGCAGACGTTGATCACATTATCATCCCATCTCTGGATTGAGCGATAGACCGATTCATCGGCCGGATCATCAAGCCTGAACCGTTCATCTCCTGATTTTACTGATCGTGCCTTCATTGCAATGATGGCTGCCCTTGCATGCCCGGGAAGATCGATTTCAGGGATTACCTCGATATGACGCTCTGCAGCAAATTTCAGCAGGTCAATATATTCTTCACGCGAATACCAGCCGCTGCCTTTCGAATTGTCCGGGTCGGGTCCCGATCCGTAAGACGGAATCAAATGATCAGTTTCATCTGTCGTATGTCCGCGCCTGCCGCCCACCTCAGTCAATTCAGGAAGATCAGAAATTTCAATGCGCCATCCCTCATCATCAGTAAGGTGAAAATGGAACTTGTTCAGTTTATAGTGCGACATCACGTCCATTAGTTTCATTACGGTTTCATCAGGTTGAAAATTTCGTGCAACATCCAGGTGAAAGCCCCTGTATTCAAACCGGGGGAAATCTGTTATTTCAACTCCGGGCAGAGAAGATTGACCGGATCCGGATATCTCCAAATCAGAATGAATCAGCGATTTCAGACTTTGTATTCCATAAAAAACACCTGCCGCATCACTTCCTGTAATTCTGATCTGATTGCCATCAACTTGTAACTCGTAGGCTTCGGTATTTTTAACGGACCCTGCAATCTGAATATCCCCTGTAAGCAAGTATATACCCGGATCATCCGTGCCGGCTATATCTTGTACCAATTCCGGCTGAACACCTGCCTGCTGACGAATGATTTCAGCTAAAACCGCCGCTTCATTTTGCAAGTCTGGTTCATAATAGAGGATTATATTCTCATTAAACGTAAATGAATCATTCCCACTGTTAACTTGATATGGTGTAGGGGTAACCTTTCCGGTTTCAGATCCTTCCAGAGAATATGAAGATTCGTATTTTTTGTAATAGTATGCTGCATCTGCATATTCAAGCGGATCGTCGGGTCCTCTTTTGTACTGCTTTTCATCAGTAAAAGGTTCAATTTTCGGACCGGGAACATCAAGTATTTCACCATTTTCGAGGACAAAATAGAATCCGTCCGGGGCGTCAGATTTTTTAATAGCTGTACCTGCTGTGGCAAACGAGAATGAGTAGGATTCTCCCGGCTGAAGTGAAGCAAATGATTCAGTCGGTTCTATTTTGTAAAAGTCACCGTTTATATGAGTTAAGGTGAGAGTGCTTGGAAAACTTTCGGACTGAACCGGTCTTAAATTATTAAAATAGAGTTCCCATCCCTGCGAACTGAAAGTTCTGTTTCCCTGGTTCGTTATTTCTAATGAAGAGATATACCTGTTTTCAACTGCAAAGTTATCCTCAACTGCCCATGTTAACTGAATACTTTGATCCGGAGGAGCCTCACAACCGGTAAAAAAAGGAAAGAGAGTGAAATAAAAAACCGGTATCACGAAAAGGACCTTGAACTTATAAGAGATCATATTTGTAAAAAATTATGTACTTATTTTATTTCCAAAAAATAAAAGTGAACCCCGAAACACGGAGCCCACTTTTAGCAAAGCACCAATCCAATAACGAGGAATCATTGATTAGTAACGTGAAATTTATCTCCAAAAATTTAAAATTTTGATTTGAGATATATCCAATAAGCCGAACTTTTTAGTTTTTAGCAAACTAAACGGAGTATATTGGAACCGCTTCCATAAAATTATTTGCCTGGCAGGTACTATTCATAGAGCTCATTGAGATTGGAATCTGATAATTTCAAAAACAAACGAGCCATTTTTTCAGTTACATCTCTAAAATATTTTTTCCCTTTTTCTGCCGAAGATCTTTCCGGGTTTCCGGATCCCGTATCTTCAGTTACCTCCGACCATTTTCTTTCAACCCAGGCCCACTCTTCATTTAGTTCACTGATTTTAAACTTTTTTGTCTCCCCGGTACCGGCTTCCTTCAAGGGAAGAACCCAGTCACTTTTCAGGTAGAGCATAAGGCTGGTCTCCATTTCATCCGCATGATCTCCCTCCTCTTCAAAATAGATTGTTTTGTCCAAAGAGCGGAACCAATGACAAAGAGAAATGAACATATCCGGAAATCGCCTTCCGGTTTCCCGAATTATAGATTTGAAGTTATTCCCTCCATGCCCGTTCAGAATCAGTAACTTATAAATTCCCTGCCTGTTCAGTGTTTCACAGATATCATTCAAAATCGAAGCCTGTGTTGATGGATAGATGTTCATATCCAGTTTAATATCAGGCTGACCGGTATTCACACCATACGGAATTACCGGGAGAATGATAACTTTTGCCCCCTCTTCCCAGGCTATGCCGGCTGCTTCTGCTGCTATATGCTCAACCTGCAAATTGTCTGTACCATAGGGTAAATGATAATTATGAGCTTCGGTTGCTCCCCATGGCAAAACGGCCAGTTCAATTTCTCTGTCTTTAACTGATTTCCAGTTTGTTTCTGATAATATGTAAGGCCTCATAATAATTTTAATTCAGATCTTTTTTTAATTCAATGTAGTGTGTTTGCAAAAAGTACTTCACTTTTTGACTGCATATATGATCAGATTTACAAAAAATACTGTTTTATCTGTTACCGCCTTCAATACTGTAAAGAAAAATTTTGGAACCGGTTCCACAAAGGATGACCGGAGCAATGCCTTCAGTTAAAAATCTTAAAAAATATTTGCAAAATATCGGTTTTAATATAAATAACAGAGGTTTTAGTCCCTTTTTATCCTTAGAATTTTCAAGGGAAATTTAAAATTCATTCTACGGTATTTATAGTTAGAAATTTTATTGTGTAAAATATCTTTAATTAGTGGGCTCTATTTTATATAATCTTAATAGTAATGTTACGCAAAAATTATAAATAACCTCGGGAAAGGTTAGATGTATTCTCATCTCTTATAATAACTGCTATCATAAATCCTAATATAAAACCTCATATAATATGTATGTAAAACTGCTACCGGAAAAAAAGGATATTTTTCAGTCTTTCTGTAATTATTGCAGGATACTGAAAAATGTTAGAATCAAAGCGAAAATAATCTCTTTTTCACTACTGGTATTATTTTTGGTTTTTGATATATCTGTTAATATTCAGGATGGATATGCTCAAAATCAATTGGATATATCCGGAACTGTTACTGAACAGGAAACAGGTCAGCCACTTACCGGAGTTACAATTGTAGTGGTCGGAACCGACCGGGGTACAACAACCGATCTGCAGGGACGATATAGCCTTACGGTTCCCGACGGTGACGGTGTACTTCGATTTTCATTTATCGGATTTGAATCTCAGGAAATTCCGATTGAAGGACGCAGAACCATAGATGTGGAAATGGAGCCAAGCGTTTTACTGGGAGATGAACTGGTGGTGACCGGGTATAGTGAGCAGCAGCGAAGAGATTTTACCGGATCAATTGCTGTGGTTGAAATGGATAATTTTGAACGGCTTTCCGCTTCCGGAGATTTGGTCACAAAGCAGCTGCAGGGTACCGCTTCAGGAGTTACTGTAACAAGTTCGGGTCAGCCCGGTGAAGCACCCAATATCAGGATCCGGGGAATTAATACATTTGGTGATAACACTCCACTCTACATTGTGGATGGGGTTTCCATTGAGAATATTGATGATTTGAATCCAAATGATATTGAATCGATCCAGGTTTTGAAGGATGCTTCTTCAGCAGCCGTTTACGGGGCAAGAGCAGCCAACGGGGTTATTGTTGTTACAACGAAAAAAGGAAAAGGCAAGGTTCAGCTTAATTACAGCGGTTCCGTTGGTGTTGACTGGCAGGGACGAGACAATCCATGGGATATTGCCACTCCCCAGCAGCATGCAGATCTTCTTTGGATCGCAACTGACAGGGTAAACAACCCGCGCCCTCATCCTCTTTATGGTGATGGTACATCTCCTGTGTTGCCAGACTTCATTGCACCTGTCGGAGCCATGGAGGGTGAAGTTGACTTAGACAGTTATTTTGTAATACCTGAATTCAACGATCCGGCCCAGTTAAATGATTTCGTAAGAATAACAAGAGCTAACAAAGAAGGTACCGACTGGTTCAGTGAACTTTTTTCTGAAGAATTACAGCAGGCACACAATATTTCAGTGAGCGGCGGAAGTGCAATCGGAAATTACCTCTTCTCTGTAAACTTCACAGATCAGAAAGGTACACTGATGAGAACAGGCCGGGAAAGGTACAATTTCAGGGCCAACACCAGTTTCAACATCGGGGAAAACATCAGAATTGGTGAAAATCTTACTTACAGCATTACTGAAAATCCCCAGGTGGCCTCTCTTACTGAGGGAAGTGCGATAGGTATGGCATTCAGACAGCAACCAATTATTCCTGTTTTTGATATTCAGGGTAATTTTGGAGGGGCATTTGGTGCACCACTGGGTAATGCGTTCAACCCTGTTGGAATCATGGAAAGAACAAGAAACAATGAACAGGAAGACCGCAGACTGATCGGTAATGTATTTGGTGAAATTGACTTGTCTGAAAAGATCGTCGCCAGAACAAGTTTTGGTGGTGAGTTGGTTAACACAACAGGCCAGTTTTTCCAGTTTCCTACCTTTGAAAACCAGGAAAATGATGTCACCAATGTACTAACCGTAAACGACACCAATGCTTTTAACTGGACGTTTAACACAACTGTTAAGTACACAGATACCTATAATAAACACGACTACGAAGTGCTTGTAGGTACAGAAATATTCAAAAATTCATTTACATTTAATGGTGCCACAGCAGACGGATTTTTCTCTTTTGATGAAAACTTTGTGAATTTATCCAATGCTTCGGGTAACCGAAATACCTCAGGGTTTGAGTTCCAAAATACACTGGCTTCTTTTTTCGGCCGCCTTGACTACAGCTTTGACGATAAATATCTATTATCGGCTACAGTACGGCATGACGGATCATCCCGTTTCAGCAAAGGTAACCGCTGGGGAACGTTTCCCTCAGGTAGTGTAGGCTGGCGTATCAGCAGTGAGCCTTTCTTCCAGGACTTCAATCTGGATTTTGTAAACGAATTCAGAATTAAAACCAGTGTTGGTCTGATTGGAAATGAACAAAACGTTCCGACTTCGAATCAGTTTACCCTGTTTGCATCCGACAGAGGCAGCTCATTTTACGCCATTGACGGAAGCAATTCCGGAACCCAGGAAGGCTTTTTACTGAGCCAGATCGGAAATCCAAATGCGCAATGGGAAGAGGTTTTAAATGTAAATGTCGGTTTTGTGACAAGCTTATTTGCTAACCGTGTTGATGTTGATTTTGAGTGGTACTGGAAAGATGTGAGGGATTTGCTTTTTAATCCTGAACTTCCCGGAACGGCCGGAAGTGCAACCGCTCCTTTTGTAAATATTGCTAACATGAGAAATACAGGTATTGATGTAACACTATCTTCTTCTCACAATATTTCACAAGATCTCCAAATCAATGGTGGTATAAACTTTACATCATTCAATAACGAAATCACAAAAGTTGCAGAGGGTGTAAGCAGTTTCAGCCAGGAAAGCAGAAGATTTGTAGGGCAAAATTTTGTCCGCAATGAAGTCGGGCAACCGGTTTCATCTTTCTTTGGCTTTGTTGTGGATGGATTCTTCCAGGACCAGGCCGAAATTGACCAGCTGAACGCAGGTGCTCCAAGCGGCGAATACCAGACAGAGGCAGGTGTAGGCAGGTTCCGGTTCCGTGATGTAAACGGTGACGGTGAAATCACCGCCGATGACAGAACATTTATAGGTGATCCGAATGCAGACTTCACCATGGGTATAAATCTTGGTGCCAACTACAAAAACTGGGATTTAAACATGTTCTGGTTCACTTCACAAGGCAACGATATCTGGAACCAGGTGAGATGGTGGACTGACTTCTTCCCATCATTCAACGGTGCCAAAAGCACCCGTACTTTAACGGATGCCTTCGTTCCCGGTGCTGATAATTCAAACGCAACCTTACCCATCCAGGAAAATGTGGGTACGTTCAGTACAAACGGCAGCCCAAGTTCATTCTTTGTTGAAGATGGCTCCTACTGGAGGTTAAAAAATGTAACACTCGGTTACACGGTTCCGCAAAGTTTCCAGGACAGATTCGGGATTGGAAACCTGAGAGTATTTGTTCAGCTTAACAATATGCTAACAATTACCGACTATACCGGTCCGGATCCCGAAATCGGGTTCTTCCCCGGCGGCGGCGGCGGCGGAAGCACGAACTTTGGTATTGATGAAGGTCAGTTCCCAACACCCAAGCAGTTCATTTTTGGCGTCAATCTTTCAATCCTTTAAAAATTTAAATGACAATTATGTTTATCAAAAAAACGAAATATAAGTTATTAAGTGTACTTACAGTAGTCAGCGGGTTGTTGCTTCTGTATGGATGTGATGAGTTTTTAACGGAGCCTGCAAGAGGATCACTCAGTGAACAGGTGCTGGCCAATGAGCAGGGCGTGAATTCACAGCTTATCGGTGCATATGCAAAACTGGATGGCGGCGGTTGGGACGTTCCCGGGCTGCCATGGGAAAAATCACAACATAACTGGATCTACGGCGACATCGTAGCCGGTGATGCACACAAAGGCTCTAATGCCGGTGACCAGGCTCCCATTAACTCAATTCAAAGAGGCAACTCAGATCCCTCTATAGGTTTCTTTGACAGCAAATGGCAATCCCTTTTTGAGGGTGTTACACGTGCAAATGCTGTACTGGGTGTGTTGCAGCAGGTTGAAGATTTGAGTCCTGAAGAAATAAATAGCTTGGCTGCTGAAGCCCGCTTTTTGCGTGGCCATTATTACTTTGAGCTCCGAAAAATGTTCTTCAGAGTTCCCTGGATTGATGAAAATACGGAAGATGTAAACCAGCCTAACGATGAAGAAATCTGGCCGAATATTGAAGCTGACTTCCAGTTTGCATTCGACAATCTTCCTGAAGTTCAGTCAGAAAGAGCCCGTGTCAATAAATGGGCCGCAGGTGCTTACCTCGGGAAAACATTTGCTTATCAGCAGAAATGGGGTGAAGCGAAAAGTATCTTTGACCAGGTTATAACAAGTGGTGTAACGGCAGAGGGAGTCCCTTATGACCTGGCAGAAAACTACTGGGACGCATTCGATCCCGCAGCAGAGGCAGGGAATCCGGAAAAAGTTTTCTTTGCTTCACAGGTTGCAAATGACGGCACCGGTGATATTACAAGAGCCAATCATGGTGCAATGCTTAATTTCCCATTCAACAGTCCGTTCAGATGCTGCGGGTTTTTCCAGGCCACTCAGGATCTTGTGAATTCGTACAGAACAGAAGACGGCTTGCCCATCATTGGAAATTTCAACAACGAAAGTGTTGTAAGTGACCAGGGAATTCCTTCTGATGAACTGTTTGAACCATATGATGGCACCCTGGATCCAAGATTAGACTGGACAGTTGGCCGCCGTGGTGTTCCTTTTCACGATTGGGGACCGCACCCCGGAGAGCGATGGGTACGTGATCAGCTTTTTTCAGGTCCATATGCACCTAAGAAAAAGGTTTACTGGCAATCACAGGAAGATGAATTCGCTGACAATAACCAGTGGGCACCGGGCACCGCACACGATATTAACGTAATCCGATTCGCAGATGTACTCCTTATGGCTGCAGAGGCAGAAATTGAAGCCGGATCTATCGACCAGGCACGTGAATACGTAAACAGAGTTCGTGAACGTGCAGCAAGGCCGGATGGCCGGGTTAGCAATGACCTTAACAGGGAATTTGCTGCTGCTATCGTTGGAAGTCAAGATGAAATGTTGGATCTTGAAGGCCTTAATTCAGGCAATTTTGTGGTCAGGGAAGATCTCAACAGTACATTTACCTTCCTGGGCGGCAATGTCGGTGATATTAATAACTGGAATGAGTACCCCGAACCCAATTATGAGATAAATACATATCCTCCGGGATCACTCGGCAGCCAGCAGCAAGCACGTGAAATTGTATGGCACGAACGCAGAATTGAACTGGCACTTGAAGGCCATCGGTTCTTTGATCTCGTTCGATGGGGAATTGCAGACCGGGAAATAAACCGGGCATGGCAATTTGAAGCCACTGTATTTCCAAATACCCTGGCACCGGGAGCAACATTTACCCCCGGTAAAAATGAGTACTACCCGATTCCTCAGCGTCAAATTGATCTGAGTGTCGCAGGTGGTGAAGCCCAGTTACAACAAAACCCCGGCTTCTGATTGATTTGATTTTTAAATCTTGATAACCTTAAAAGAGGCAGTACAATTAACTTTTGTGCTGTCTCTTTTTTATAATTAACATATGAAATTAAAAAATTCCGCTCCCGCACCTTTACTATTTTCCTGCTTTTTGATTCTCATGCTTACGGCTTGCAGTAAAGAACAAAAACTTTTTGACCTGGTCCCCTCTTCTGCTTCAGGAATCACATTTAATAATTTAATTACAGAATCGGACAGCCTGAATATTCTAGATTATGAATACATATACAATGGCGGCGGTATAGCAATCGGTGACTTTAACAGAGACGGTTTACCTGATATCTACTTCGTTGGGAATATGGTCAGCAATGAGCTCTATCTGAATCTTGGCGATTTCACTTTTGAAAATATCACTTCTGAATCCAAAACCGGCGGTTCAACGGAAAAATGGTACAGCGGAGCCTCTGTTATTGATATTAATAATGACGGGCTGCCGGATATCTACATCTCTGCCACAGGCCGGAATAATCCTGATCTCCGTAAGAATGAGCTCTACATAAACCGGGGGTTAAATGAGGAAGGAATTCCTCAGTTTGAAGAGAAAGCAGAGGAGTATGGTTTAGCTGATGATTCCTATACAACAATGGCCGCTTTTTTTGATTCAAATAATGACGGAAATCTGGAGGTCTACCTACTAACCTCTCACAGGGATCCAAATCAATCCTATGCAATGGTATCAAACCAGAGAAAACAAAAAATTGCAAACAGGGACAAGATGTTCAAGGTTATGCCCGGCACAGAAAAAGATCATCCTGTTTACAGTGAGGTTTCTGACGAAACGGGAATTACTAAAGGGGGGCACGGACTCGGAATCAATATCACCGATATAAATTTTGACGGGTTCAAGGATATCTATATAGCAAACGACTACATATCCGAAGATATCCTCTGGATCAATAACGGAGATGGGACCTATAGAGATAAAATTGAAGACTATCTAAAGCATGCAAGCTATTCAGCAATGGGTACCGATATCGCTGATATCAATAACGACGGATTGCCGGATATTTTTACTCTTGATATGCTGCCGGAGATGAATTTCCGGAAAAACAGCATGACCAACCCAAATAACTATCGAAATTTTTTGAACCAGACATTTGAGCAGGTGTTTCCTCAGTATACACGAAATACCATGCAGCTGAACCGCGGATCGGCAGAAAATGGTCTGCAGCCATTCTTCAGCGAAATTGCTTATTTATCAAACATCGCCGAAACCGACTGGAGCTGGACTCCTCTGCTTGCTGATTTCAACAATGACGGGTACAGAGATCTTGTGGTTACCAACGGAATTCCAAAAGATGTAACAGATAAAGATTTCTGGAATGAATATGGTAAAGTTACCGGAGTGATGCCTAAATCAATGGCACTTGAAAATATTCCTGAAGTGAAGATTTCTAATTATGCATATCAAAACAATAAAGACCTCACATTCACTGACGTCACCGAAACTTGGGGATTGAATCAGCCCTCCTTTTCAACCGCTGCCGTATATGCCGATCTGAACAATGACGGGGCACTGGATATCATTGTTAACAATGTGAATGAGCCCGCATTTATTTACAAAAATAACCTTCATACCAACTCCGGCAACCGGTCGAACCATTTTCTAAGAATCAGATTTGAGGGTGAAAACAACAATAGTCATGGGATTGGTGCTGTCGTAAACCTTTTCTACAAAGGCGGAGAACTTCAAACTTATGAACATTCACTTTACAGGGGATATCTCTCCACCGTTGAACCTGTTGCTCACTTTGGGCTGGGAAATTCAGAAATTATCGATTCACTGGTTGTCACATGGAATGACCCGGCCGGTATGAAAAGAGAAATTCTGAAAAGTGTCCCGGCAGATCAGACAATAACCATTAAAAAAGGTGCAGCAGCTGAAATTGGTGATCTGAAAAGTTACAGTTACATTCACCGATTACAGCCGGAACGTACATTCAATGACATAACAGACGAGACAAATATCAGCTTCATTCACTCCGAAAACGGCTTCAATGACTTTGCATCAGAACCGCTGCTGCCCTACCAGCTCTCTCAGGCAGGCCCCGGTCTTGCTGCAGGTGATATATCCGGTAACGGACTTGATGATATATTCATCGGTGGTTCTTTTGGTGAACGAGGAACCATTTTATTCCAAAATAAAAACGGTACGTTCGATCTTACTGAATTTTCACCCGGCGGAGAAATTTCTCTCTCACAAAAAGAAGATTCAGGTGTGCTTCTGTTTGATGCAGACAATGACGGGCATAATGATCTATATATAGCAAGCGGAAGCATTGAAAACCCCTCCGGCAGCGATAACTACATGGACAGTTTTTTTCTGAACAATGGAAATGGAAAGTTTATCAATCAGCCCGATGCTCTGCCCGGACATCCCATAAGCAGCTCAGTGGTTACGGCTGCAGATTTTAACAATGACGGTAAACCGGATCTCTTTGTGGGCGGATACGTCTCTCCCGGCGAGTACCCCAAACCCGTATCAAGTATCATCCTTAGAAATGATTCTGAAAACGGTAAAATAAAATTCACTGATGTAACCTCTGAACTGGCTCCGGATTTAAACAATTTTGGCATTATTACCGATGCTCTCTGGTCAGATTTTGAAAATGACGGACGTGTCGATCTTATCATTACAGGTCACTGGATGCCTGTTACTTTTTTAAAGAATACAGCTTCAGGTTTTGTGAATGTAACCGGAGAAACTGGCGTTCAATCGAAAACAGGCTGGTGGAACAGTATCTCAGGCGGCGACTTCAACAACAACGGGTATACTGATTATGTGGTAGGTAACCACGGTCTGAACTCTTTTTACAGGGCATCAGAAGATCAGCCTTTGAGGGTTTATGCAGGTGATTTAAATGACAATGGCTTATATGATGCCGTAATAAGTATGTATAAAAAAGATTCGGACGGTATATTTAAAGAGTTTCCCGCTCACAATTTTCAGCAGATGCAAAGAATTCTGCCCCAGGTTACACAAAATTCCCCTTCTAATGAAGCATATGGTAAAACACCTGTTCGTGATCTCCTTTCAGCCGAGCAGTTAGAGAAAGCATCGGTTTGGGAAACCACAGAATTAAAATCAGCTATTTTAATAAATAATGGCGACGGCACATTTACAATTCAGCCTTTACCACACGAAGCTCAGTTTGCACCTGTCTACGGACTTTTGCCTGATGATTTTGATGGCGACGGTAACCTGGATCTTCTTATTTCGGGAAATCATTTTGGTGCTGACATCCGGATTGGACGCTATGACGCATTGAACGGATTACATCTGAAAGGTGACGGAACCGGGTCCTTTTCCGTTATGAGTCACAACAACAGTGGTTTTTATGTACCGGGAGACGGTGAAGCTTTGATTAAATTGAAAGGTGCCAACAACAGATATCTGGTGGCAGCTTCTCAAAACAATGGGCCGCTGAAAATGTTCAGTAGTGAAAACACTACAGAACTTATATCTGCTGAACCAATGGATGCGTATGCTATCATCCATTTTGAATCAGGAAAACAGAGAAAGAGTGAATTTTATTACGGAAGTTCTTTTCTCTCGGCATCTTCACGGTTCATTCCGCTTACAGAAAATATGACCAAAATCGAATTTATCGATTATAATGGTGAGCGCAGAACTGTTCACGTTCCTTAAATTCAAAACCAGTTAACCAGTGAACAATAACAGTTGAGATCATGAACAGATACGCCTTTAGCACTATTTACTTTATATTCTTTTTCCTGTTGTGTAATACCTGCAAGGGACAAACCGGGAACGGCGAAGAAGGATTTGTCTCCCTTTTCAATGGAAAAGATTTGTCAGGATGGATCATCCCTGAAGGAGATAATGGTCACTGGAAAGTAATTGATGGTGTTATAGATTACGATGCAGAGAGCGAAGCAGAAGGCGATAAAAATCTCTGGACTAAAAAAGAGTACGGTGATTTCACCTTAAAGCTGGATTGGAGAATCAAAGAAACTCCATTTGTAAATCCGAATGTGCCAATCATTTTACCTGACGGTACAAACAAGCTCGATGAAAACGGCGGGGTAATCAGAATGTCGGTGCCCGACTCAGATTCCGGGATCTACCTTAGAGGCATGCCGAAAGCCCAGGTAAATATATGGGGATGGCCTGTGGGATCCGGTGAGGTATACGGATACAGAACCGACCCGGACTTGCCGCCTGAAATTGCAGCTTCTGTTACGCCGTCAAAAATTGCAGACCATCACATTGGTGAGTGGAACAGTTTTGAAATTACAATGATTGAAGACAAACTCACTGTTGTCCTGAATTATGTTTTGATTATTGAGCAAGCACAGTTACCCGGTATCGCTGAAAGAGGCCCCATGGCGCTGCAACATCACGGACGCAAAGAGAACGGTGTGTGGGTGAGCCCGCCTTCTCTCGTACAGTTCAGAAACATCTATATCAAAGAGTTATAATTCATAGTTCTATTTCAATAAAAACAAGAACATCTAAAATAGTTATAGGACTGGCCCTGTACTTTTACGGATTACAAGATGCGGTTCAAGTAAATCGTGAACAATCTTCGTATCTCTTTTTTCTAACTGATTTATCAGAATTTCAGCCGCCCTTACTCCCTTTTCATAGATTGGCTGATGAATCGTGGTAAGCGGCGGAAAAGTAAACCCTGAAGAAGGCAGGTCATCAAATCCAACTACAGATACTTCTCCCGGAATATCGACTCCCTCTTCATTCAGGGCCAGCAATGCTCCCATTGCAATTGTATCACTTGTACAAAATAGTGCAGAAAATTGTTTATTCAGCTTATTCAGTTTTCTAACAGCTTCATATCCAAATTCCTGTGAGTAGTGACCGGTTATAATTAAACTCTCATCCACTTTCAGTCCATTGTCTGAATGAGCCTGCCGGTAACCCCGCATTCTTTCGCGGGCCTCTTCAACTTCGGGAACAGCCCATAAAATTGAAATTTTTTTATGCCCTAATTCAATCAAATGTGAAGTCGCTAAATAACCGCCTAAATAATTGTTTATATCTACTGAACTGTATTCACTGTATTCAGAATTTTGATGTTTGAATACAACCGGAAATTCTTTTCTTTTCAGGTCATCGATAATCAAATTTATCACTTCCGGGGTATGAAGAATAAAGCCATCCGTACCCGATTCATCAAAAAGAGTGTGGTTCGATTGATTTAGATTGCCCGCATCCACAAAAGTGAACCTTGTAAAATATCCCTCCTTTCTGCACTTATCGAATAAGCCAAGATTAAAGAGTGACCAATACCCGTTACTCATTTCATTATTTGGCCTTCGATCGGTCAGTACGCCAAGCACATGCGACCTGTTTGTAGCCAGGTTCTGAGCTGTACTGTTTGGTTTATAGCCATATTTTTTAATTGTTGACATTACCCGGCTGCGTGCCGCATCACTCACATTCGGATGATCGTTCAACACTCTTGATACAACCGATTTAGACACGAGGGAAAGCCTTGCAATCTTATCGATGTTTAATTTTTCCATCCCAGGAACAGTTATTTTGCAATTCGCAGTATCCTTAAATCAGTACATAATATATAAAAAGAGTCAACAACGGTACAGAATTTCTTTCTGCAGGCAGTTACCACAATCAAGCACCAATTTTAATACTCTTACACTTTGCACATGTAAACAGGTTGCTGCGTATTTTGGAAAGGTTTTTTAACAGGGAATTTGCATTCATTATTTGTTGGTCAAAAAATTAAATGTATTTTTTATTTTATTAAAATATGGAACCGGTTCCAGCTTTCATTCCGGAATCTCTCACTTATATTCCTTTTTCGAAAACGGTTAATCTACAATCAAATTGAATCATGAATTATTCAAATGCCTCCAGACAAGACAGGTCCTACGATGCCATTGTTATTGGCTCCGGTATGAGCGGTGGCTGGGCTGCCAAAGAGTTATGTGACAGAGGGCTGAAAACCCTTGTTCTTGAACGTGGAAGACCCGTAACGCATAAAGAAGACTATCCGACAGCTTTTAAAGAACTCTGGGAATTTGAAAACAGGGGCTATCTATCACAGGAAGAGTTGAAAAAGAACCCCATTGTTGCAAGATGCTATGCTTACAGCGATAAGACAAAACACTTTTTCACTAAAGATGAAGAGCATCCATACATCCAGGAAAAACCGTTTGACTGGATAAGAGGATACCAGGAAGGTGGGAAATCACTTATTTGGGCACGGGGCGGACAGCGCTGGAGCCGTTATGATTTTGAAGGCCCGGCCCGCGACGGCTATGGCATTGAATGGCCATTTACCTACGACGAATTGGCTCCCTGGTACACCAGGGTTGAGCATTTTGTAGGCTGGAGTGGAAATAAAGACGGTATTGAACATTTCCCTGACGGCGACTTTTTACCGCCTTTCGAGATGAATTGTGTTGAAAAAGAGATGAAACAGAAGATTGAATCGGCCTACGATAACAGGTTTCTTGTACAGGGCCGTTGCGCTCATCTTACGGAAGTGAGGGATATTCACCGGCAACAGGGACGCGGAATGTGCATGGCCCGGGATCGCTGTTATCGCGGATGCCCCTTTGGTGCCTATTTCAGTTCAAACAGTTCCACCCTCCCATGGGCTGAAAGAACAGGCAATCTTACCAAACGCATGAACTCGGTTGTGCACTCCATTATTTATGATGAAAATAAAGGAAAGGCTTCAGGTGTTCGGGTGGTAGATAGCAAAACTAAAGAGATGACCGAATATTATTCAAGGATCATATTTGTAGATGCATCCTGTATCAATTCAAATCATATTCTTTTAAACAGCAAGAGTAAGCGATTCCCGAATGGCCTGGGAAACGACAATGGTTTGCTGGGACGATACATCTCCTTTCACAACTACAGAGGTCGCATAAGCGCTGTTTACGAAGGATTCAAAGATCAATATTATATCGGAAGGCGGCCAATCGGCCCTGTCATGCCACCATTTCGAAATCTTTATAAACAAGATAGTAGCCTGGATTTCCAGGGAAAATACCTGGTATCCACAGGTGCGAGCAGAGAAGGCTGGGAACGCGGAACCGGTTCCGGGAATATCGGGAAATCTTTGAAGGATGAATTACAGGATCCGGGTGACTGGCGGATATACATGTCGATACAAGGAGAAGTGATCCCGCGTTACGAAAATCATGTGCGTCTGAGCGATACTGAAACAGACCAGTGGGGCATCCCTCAAATAATTACATCCGTTGACTACACAGAAAATGATGATAATTTGGTTAATGACTTTCTTGACCAGGGCTCTGAAATGCTTGAAAAAATTGGTGCCAAAGATATTCAGCCAAGTGATTCTAAACAGGCTCCCGGCCTGGACATTCACGAAATGGGTGGTGCAAGAATGGGCAAGGATCCAAAAAACTCCATTCTCAATAAATGGAACCAGGTTCATAGCTGCAAAAATGTGTTCGTCACCGATGGCGCTTGTATGACGTCAGTGGCTGAACAAAATCCATCTCTGACATTCATGGCTATTACGGCACGGGCTGCAAATTACGCTGCCGATGAAATGGAAAAAGGAAACTTATGACAGGGTAATTAAGAATTGAAAATTGAAAATTGAGAATTATTTTATTTATCCAGTTGAATTACAGTACCGGTTTTCACAGATTGATCTGCAGCTAATACGATCTTCAATGTGTTAACTACTTCTTTTAGGTGATCAGAGAGATCCAGATCTTCACGGATGGCTTTCAAAAAATACTGCTGTTCGAATAAGCATAGTTCATCATGTCCGGGCTGTTCGGGAGCATTGATCAGTTTATCCTTATGTTTAAGATTGCCTTCTGAATCAAGCTCACTGCTGTGAATATGCAGCTGTTTAACTGTGGTATGTTCACCGATATCCGCTGAGATCCCCCGTGGTTCATCTGACGTTTTTTTGTGGATGCTGACAGATCCCTTCGGCCCCATCACATCTTTAATAAAATAGGATTCCTCGCTTATCATCGGTCCCCATCCCGATTCATACCAGCCTACCGATCCATCTTCGAAAACTACCTGCAACTGACCGTAGTTGTACATGTCAGGCTGGATATCTTCCGTAAGCCTGGCACCGATTGCATGAACCCTAACGGGATCCGATTGGGTCATCTGGCACATCAAGTCCACATAGTGAACTCCGCAATCTACGATCGGCGACATACTCTCCATAATGCTTTTGTGTACGTCCCACTCATGACCCGTACTCTGCTGATTCAGGTTCATTCGCATTACAAGAGGTTTACCGAGTTTTTCTGCTGAAGTAACAAATTGCCTCCAGCCCGGATGGTGGCGAAGTATATACCCGACTATCACTTTTTTATCTGCCTGCATTGCTGCTTCAACAACTGTTTCAGCCATTTCGGTGGTTTCTGCTATTGGCTTTTCAACAAAAACATGGGCTCCTGCTTCCAGTGCCTGAATTGCATATTGCGCATGTGTTCCCGGGTATGTGCTGATACAGACCGCATCCGGGTTTGTGGTTTCAAGTGCTTTTTCGAAGTTATCAAACGTCGGCAGGCCGCCCAGTTCACCGGAGAGCCGCTCCCTGCTTTCGGGACCGCGGCTGACGAGTCCGGCGATTTTAAATTCATCCAATTTAGCATAGGCCCTGGCATGTGAAGTTCCCATGTTTCCACAACCCACAACCAGTACTGATAGTTTATTTTTCATTTCTAAGTTTTTATATAATTCACGCGGAGGCGCGGGGACGCGGAGTGTTTAAAGGTTATTTACAATACGTTTGATTCCATATTTGATTAATGATTCATTAAAATTAATTAAAAGTCCAAGTTTTATATTTAAAAGACGAAGATAAGTCAATACCTGTTTTGTGTGTACAGATGAAATTGCCTCAACAGATTTTACTTCAACCAGCACTTTTTTATTCAAAATTAAATCAGCACGAAATCCGTGTTCCATTTTTACGTTTTTCCAAATAACAGGTATTAATTTCTGCCGTTCAACTTTCAGTCCAGATTTCCGAAATTCATAGAAAAGGATTTCTTCATAAACAGATTCTAACAAGCCAGGACCAAGAGTTTTATGAATTTGAAAACATGTATTTACAATAATCGTTGATAGTTCATTCTCTGATAAACGTTGAATTTCCATTTTTATCAAATCTCATTTTAGATATTGATGTAGTCTCTATTTTCATAATTAAAACAATAAATTTAAAAACTATCAATAATTATAAATCCTTTTTAAACACAGATCTGAAAAATAATAAACAAAACCTCCGCGTCTCCGCGCCTCCGCGTGAACCCTACAATTCATACCCCGAATCAACCAACTCATGTTTATTCTGCACACTCACTGCAAAATTGAACCCTTCTCTTATTGCAAATGCGCCATATTCGCCGGCTTTATTAATGGCCAAAAACCCGCATTGCAACTCACTAACATCATCGTTATTCCGGATAATACGCAGCACAGCTTCTCTGCATGCCTCTTCGGGAGATTTTCCCTGTCTCATCAGTTCTACGACGAGATGGCTGCCTGAAACCCGGATAATCTCTTCTCCATGTCCTGTAGCGGTGGCGGCTCCCACTTCATTATCTACATACAACCCGGATCCTATCAGTGGAGAATCTCCGACCCTGCCCCTCATTTTGAAGGCAAGACCGCTTGTAGAACAGGCACCCGAAAGATTACCTTCAGCATCTATGGCAAGCATTCCGATCGTATCGTGATTTTCAATATTCGGAACCGGGCGGTACTCGGCTTCAACCTTCCAGTTTTCCCACTCCCTTGTTGCCTCAGCAGTAAGCAGGTTTTCCTTTTCAAACCCCTGTTCAAGTGCAAATTGCAGGGCTCCCTCACCCACAAGCATAATATGCGGTGTCTCTTCCATTACCTTACGTGCAACCGAGACCGGATGTTTGATATGTTCAAGAAAAGCTACTGAACCGGCCATGTTGCGATGATCCATCACACAAGAATCAAGGGTCACCTTTCCTTCCCGGTCAGGAAACCCGCCGTATCCGACTGTGTGATTGGACGAATCTGCTTCCGGTACTTTTACTCCTGCTTCCACAGCATCTATGGAAGCGCCCTTATTACTGAGAATATTCCAGGCAACTTTATTAGCCTCAATCCCAAATTCCCAGGTTGAAACAACCAGGGGTTTTACTCCCGATCCCTGACTTTTCAAAAAACCTTTATTGTGAAAAGGCAAAAGCCCGCCAAAAGCTGCCGTTTTTAAAAAATGTTTCCTGCTTATCATCTGAGCTCCGGTTTGCAATTTAATCCATTCCATGCTGTAGCCGCGGCTCCCAGTATTCCGGCATCATCATTGTTCATCTCAGAAACTATAAGCTTCACTTTGTTTTGGTAAATGTCTAAAAGATTTTTTTCCATCTCTTTTCTTGCAGGTTTAAGAATAAGCGAGTCTGCTTTAGCCAGCCCGCCAAGCAATATAATAGCTTCCGGATCAAAATATGTAACAAGATCCGCTAACTTCATACCCAGAATTTTCCCGGTATAGTTAAATGTTTCAATCGCCTGCTGATCACCTCTTAAAGCAGCGTTTGTAATGTCTATCGCAGTAAGATTTGTATTATTAATTGCATCCCAAGTAATACCCTGTTTGTCACTTCTTTCAGCAATTTCCCTCAATGTTCTGAGCAGTCCAAATCCCGAAACATATGTTTCAAGACATCCTTTTAACCCGCATGAACACAATCTTCCATCATAGAATACTGTTGAATGACCTATTTCAGCAGCGTGTCCGTTATGTCCTGTTAAAAGATCTCCGTTTGCTACCAGTCCGCAGCCAAGCCCCGTACCCATTGTTATAACAGCAAAATTTTTCATGCCACGGGCAGCACCGAATATCATTTCACCAAGAGCAGCTGCATTCGCATCATTTGCCAGGAAAGCAGGTAATTTGAAATAATCCTCTGTTAGCCTGACTATCGGAATTTTCCCCTTCCATGACAAATTGGAAGCATTGTCAATATTTCCCGTAAAGCAGTTCCCGGTCGGTGCGCCAATACCAAACCCTGCCAGAGAATATTCAGTCCCATTTTGATTCATTAAATCACTGATTCTTCTAAAAAGATCCTGAAAGAACTCATTGAACTCCACAGATGAATCTGTAGAAATCCGTTTTTTTGATACTACTTTTCCCTCTTTGGTAACCAAACCAAATTTTGTTGTTGTACCCCCGACGTCAATTCCCGCTGCCACTTCAATCATTGCATATTATCAGGCTGAATTTCAGATTTCGTTAGTAAAGAATCACTGTTACTAAATATATTTTTTGAATTTATCACTGCGACCCGAATTGTTTTTCCCTTCCAAGGCAAGAACATCACAATTATCCGTCGTGTAAACAGTATCAATGACTCAAATATTACCGATAAACTCAACATGATTTACAAATATCAATAACTTTGGAACCGTTTCCACACTATTGTGACATGATAAGAGGTACAGATTTTTTTTACATTACAAATATCTTGTTAAAAACAATCAAATTAACTGACTTGTATGATAAACCCGGAAATATCAGGCAGCTTAAAATCTGATCGTCTTACTTATTATGAGAAAGTACCCACAACCATTTACAATGATTCATTTTCAGCATCTCATGCTGTGGCCAAAGAGATTGCCAATCTTATAAAGAATCGCAATAAAAAAAATGAAAAAACAGTTCTTGGACTTGCTACCGGGTCTACACCTGTAAAAGTGTACGATGAGCTCATAAAATTGCACGAAAATGACGGGCTCAGTTTTAAAAATGTGATAACTTTTAATCTGGACGAATACTACCCGATGCAGCCGGAATCTCTGCAAAGTTATGTCCGTTTCATGAAAGAACATCTGTTTGATCATCTTGATATACCGGATGATCAAATTCATATTCCCGACGGAACAGTTCCGGAAGATGAGATCAGTGCCTACTGTCGCGACTATGAAAAGAAGATTGAAGATGCCGGCGGCATCGATATTCAGCTGCTTGGAATCGGGCGCACCGGCCATATAGGTTTCAATGAGCCCGGCTCACGACCGGATTCAGAGACAAGACTTATTACACTCGACAGGGTAACCCGTAAAGATGCCGCAAGTGATTTTTTCGGTGAAGAATACGTTCCGCGCCGTGCAATTACAATGGGTGTTGGAACAATTCTTTCTGCTAAAAAAATATTTTTAATGGCATGGGGAGAAGGCAAGGCTCCCGTCATCAGGGAAGCGGTTGAAGGTGAAATTAAAGAGAGTGTGCCCGCCACATATCTTCAAAATCATCCCAATGCAGAAATTATACTGGATGAAGCTTCCGGAGCAGAATTAACCCGGCTCAAAACACCCTGGCTGCTCACAACCTGCGACTGGGATGATAATTTAATCCGTAAAGGTGTGGTCTGGCTTTGTAAAAAAACAGACAAGCCGGTTCTGAAACTTACCGAAGAAGATTACAATGAAAACGGAATGGGTGACCTGATTACTGTAAATGGTCCCGCTTACAACATTAACCTTAAGGTTTTCAATGAACTTCAGCACACGATTACCGGATGGCCGGGCGGAAAGCCAAATGCCGATGATTCGAGCAGACCCGAACGAGCACAACCTTTTCCCAAGCGTGCAATTGTATTCAGTCCGCATCCCGATGATGATGTAATTTCTATGGGAGGCACACTTATAAGACTGATTGATCACGGACATGATGTTCATGTTGCCTACCAGACATCAGGCAACATCGCCGTATTTGATGATGACGTTATACGATTTGCAGACTTTGTATCCGATTACGCCGATCAGTTTGAAATGGAGAATAGTGAGGCTGATGATCTTCTTACAAATATTAAAACTTTTATTGAAAATAAAGAACCCGGACAAGTCGACTCTCCCGAAATACAGCAGATAAAAGGATTGATACGGCGTGGAGAGGCAAAAGCTGCAGCCAGGTATTGCGGTGTCCCGGAAGAAAAACTCCATTTTCTTGATATGCCGTTTTATGAAACCGGCAGGGTCAAGAAAAAACCGATTTCCGATGCCGATATTGATATTATTGAAAAATTACTAAGGGAAATAAAACCTCACCAGGTATACGCAGCCGGAGATCTATCAGATCCTCACGGAACGCACAGGGTTTGTTTAAAAGCCATATACAGTGCATTGTCCAGGTGCAGTGATGAGCCCTGGATGGATGATTGCTATGTATGGCTTTACAGAGGTGCCTGGCAGGAGTGGGATATCAATGACATTGAGATGGCTGTGCCGCTAAGTCCGCAAGAACTTGCCAAAAAGCGACGTGCCATATTTAAACATCAATCCCAAAAAGACCGGCCGCTTTTTCCAGGACCCGATGAACGTGAGTTCTGGCAGCGTTCCGAAGAGAGAAACAGGGGAACAGCCCGGTTGTATGATCAGCTCGGTTTTGCAGAATATGAGGCCATTGAAGGGTTTGTTCGCTATCGGGGTTACCTGGAATAACCCCTCACCTGACGACTGAGGGCAAAATCCCTGCCAGCTACCAAGAGCGTTCAAGTCGTCTGGCGAGTTGAAACTGCCGGGGTCTTTCCAGTGCCATCGCAGGGCATCAGCCCTACCAAACTCGACAGACGAGTGATCCGGGCAGACTAAATTTGATGGTAATTCCACTCATCAATCAAGAAAGGCCAACCCTGATCAAAGAACAGGCTGTAAGCCTGATGCAGCACAGACCGGGGCAGCGCCCCGGTAAGTCATGAGCTGCTGCTCACCATCAGGCTGAAGGCCTGACGCAGAACGGACTGTGAATATGCCAAGTATATAATTCCGTCCATTTCCGTAGCACCAAAATATGACCAGCCAGAATACACTCATCTGAATTGAATCTTTCCTGCTGCAGGCCTTCAGCCTGCCTACTTGAGGTCTCACCTGAAACCCCGACACAGCTGTGTCGGGGTTGAGTTGCGCCAGGCCTTCAGCCTGTGGAACTCTCGCTGTTATTTCAGCAAGATAAAACTCAGCAGCGCAATCAGAAGGCACCAGCCCTACCGAACTCGACAGACGAGTGATCCGGGCAGGACAGGGTTAGATACTGATTCCACTCGTCAGTCGAGGGTCACAAGCTCGCCTGACGACTGAGGGCAAAATCCCTGCCAGATACCGGGAGCGTTCAAGTCGTCTGGCGAATTGGAGCTGCCGGGGTCTTTCCAGTGCAATCACAGGGCACCAGCCCTACCAAACTCGACAGACGAGTGATCCGGGCAGACTAAATTTGATGATAATTCCACTCATCAATCAAGAAAGGCCAACCCTGATCAAAGAACAGGCTGTAAGCCTGATGCAGCGCAGACCGGGGCAGCGCCCCGGTAAGTCATGAGCTACTGCTCAACATCAGGCTGAAGGCCTGATGCAGAACCGGCCGTGAACATGCAGGAGTATGCAATTCAGTCCGGTTACCTTGACACAGAAGCATGACCCGTCATCATACTCTCATCTGAATTGAATCTGACCTGCTGTAGGCCTTCAGCCTGCCCGTTTAGACCCCTCGCCTGAAACCCCGACACAGCCGTGTCGGGGCTGAGTTGCGCCAGGCCTTCAGCCTGTGATGACTGATGCGCAACCCTCTCCTCGCCTGACGACTTGGAGAAAAAATACATCAAAAGCAATAAACTCTCAGTCGTCTGACGAGTACGAAAGGCAACATCCCACCACGGGCATTCCGAAGATCAATCCCCGACTAACTCGACAGACGAGTGATCCGGGCAGGACAGGGTTAGAATAATGGTTCCACTCGTCAGTCGAGGTTGCTCAAACTTAAAATCCAGGCTATGGTGTCAATGCCATCAGGCTGCCAGCAGACCGGTGGTGACTGGGCGTTTTTTAACAGCTCAATTTCTGCTGATAATCTCTCTGCCTCTGTTTCCGGTGTGCAGAGATAAACACTCTGCAATCCTCCACTGAATCGAGCTGTGATCTCATGAAGTTTTTTTAGCCCACCCTCAACCCAATGCAATACAAAATCATGCTCCGGTCTTTTTTCGGTTTCTTCAATCAGAAAATCATCCAGCCATGACTGTTCTATTCCAACCGCTTTATTACATGCAAACCTGTGAAAAAGTGAAGCCGGCGGTTTTTTATATTGCGGATTTTTCAGCCAAAAAGATTCTATATAATCTGTAAATTCACACCTAATATTGTTCAGCTGAACCGGTGAAATAACAATCTTAACAGACCTGCAGCCCATTCCACCATACCGGAAAACAGCTTCTGTAAGCTGCTGCATTGTTGAAGAAGAAGTTTCATCAATAAAAGCAATTGAGAAATGAGCTGATCTTATCAGTTCGGGCGCACCGGCTTTCAGGGCATTCATATGTAAAACCTTATTCCTTACAACTTCTGCGTTACTCCCCGATCCGGAAAAAACCATAGCTTCTGCCCGGAAATTTTTGAAATCGTCAATCTCTGTGCTCCATACAGAATTTTTTAAAAATCCATGCTTTCGCAATACAGTTAACAGAGTCGGCAGCAGATAAGGATCTTTCCGCGATATTTTTCCGCCGTAGGATACATTACATAATGTTGCTGCAATCACATCCTGAACCCCGACAAGCGGAAGGTTTCCCGCATGCAAAAAAAGAATCCTTTTTTGACCGCCGTCAGAATCAGATGATCGGTTTCTGTCAGCCCACTCACGAATAGATTCTTCATTCAGAGTTTTCTTCAATACTTGAATTTGGTGTTTGATATCTTCAAAAGAAAAAAACCCTTCCTCAACTGTTCTGTCGATAGCCAGTTTTAGTTCGGAATTATCCGGTCGCAGCCAGTCGTCAATAGCAAGGCAAAGATTTGTAATCTCATTAACCGGAATCATCCTTCACCCTTTTTTATTGATTTCTTATTCTCGTTGAAATACGAGGGACTCATTTGAAAAGTTATCAGGCATCTCATCGGATTCATTCAGAAACAATTCCATTCTGATTTCATCATCATCTATAAATTCAATCAGTCCTTGTATTTTCTCAACCATGTTATTCCAGGCACTAACATACTCTATTTCAATTTTGTATAAATTCTCCAACTGAGTCATTATGTATGTAATATCCTCTTTAGCGGGCAATTCATTGCCGTCATAATACATTTTCATAGTATCGTCATCCTGGAATTTGTAAGTAATAATTTCGCCAGTCTGTGGTGTTGGTTCAGAAACCCATGTTCCTACAATTTTATCAGTCCCTGATTGAATTAACATCGAATATATGAATAAGAATCCTGCTATTAGCTTTTTCATCTCATTATCACTTTTTGTTTAGGATTTTAAACTTCCTGATTCAAAAACATTTTTTCATTTCCCGGCAGGTAATTTTCTGTATTACATCACCCGTATATAATACATGAAGCAGATAAAAATCAAGACCTTAAAAAATTTTACAGCTCACATATCCCTGTCAATCAGAAAATTACATCCCCTCAGATCGGCACTGTTCCAGCGACCTAAAACACGAAAGCGGCCTTGTTTATCCATCACACCCCGGTCATCTGTTAAAATAAAACTGCAAGAATAGAAATTGGCAAGATCAATCACCCCGATTTTGCCCTCTTCTCCGGGCTCACATACTCTCATTGGATTTAAAGGATCATGAACGGTAACCTGCATCCAATGGGGTGTCTCAAACCATCCTCTCTCTTTAGCATATGCCTGACTCAATAACTCGCACATTCCGTATTCTGAGTGAATGTGATTCTTCGCCAGACCAAATCCTTCCGCAAGAGTTTGGTGCAGTTCCATTTTTCCCATCTCACGTTTGTATGTTTTCATACCACCTGTTTCAACAATAACAGAATCTTCCGGAAGCATTATCCGGTTCAACTGCAAAAGATCAAGCAGGCCAAATGCCGCCCCGAAAATCATCAGTTTTTTCCCGGAATTCGAAACTTCTTCTATTTCATCACTATCGAGGCCACGATCCAATTTCAGAAACCGGCTTAACCCGGAGCTGTCACGGGTTACCAGCTGTTTGAGCATGTAAATTAATGAAGAGTCAGGATTATCCTGGTAGGCAGGTGTATAACACCAGATCACATATTTTTCCGGATCATAAAAACAATCAAACCCTTTTTTTATGGATTCCCGGTAAAGTAAAGACGATTTCAGGTAGTGGGTGCTCCGGTTCATATCGCCGGTTCCGCTACTCTTAAAAAATAACTCCGCATCTGTTACATGAAAGGATGCAACTTTTGCCTCCCTGAATGCACGTATCGGGATTTTTGGTATCTGTTTATAACTCTCAGGATCAGCTCTACCGGAGGTAACCGTGTCACAAAATGTTCTGTAAACCTGGTTGTTAGCCATCTGGTATTTAAAAACCTTCTGAAGCCGCAATCCAAAGAGGATTGAATCGTCAAATATGAAATTCCAATCAGGCATTTTTATTTCTATCTGAACTGTTCCAAAAAAGGAAAATCATAAATATAGAGAGAATCTTCAGTAATTACGGCAAGATTCCTTCCATAAAAAGAGACAGATACGACATCATTGTGTCCAAGATTCACCCTGTTTTGCACTGAACCCCGAAGATTCATATGAATAAGTTCCGATCCATCTATTGCTACAAGTTGTTCATGACTTACTGAAATTGTTTTCAAATCAGTCCATCCGCCAATAAACCTGCGAAACTGAACAAGGTGATTGTATATTTGAATTACCTGCTGCTTTTTATCGAGAAGGAATAGATGATCCTGGCTGGCACTCATATCCGTTACGGACTCAATTTCTCTTTTCCGAAGATTGGCTACCAGTTCAAAAACTCCGTTTGAGTTATATTTTAAAATCCTGTGACGATCTTCGTCGTAGATAAAAAGATCGCTTATGGGGTTTGTGGTTATCACAGAGGGTTTGACGTCTCCCGAAAAACGGGCACCCTCAGTCTGCCTGATAGTCGAAAGGTATTGAAACCGGTTATCATATACCTGAACTCTTCTGTTATTATAATCGGCCACGTAAATTTTCAAGCCGTTTGTGGCATCAACATCCATGGGGCTGTCGAACTGAAAATCACCAAGGCCCTGGTTTCCCATGGCATCCATCCGCTCCCCTGCTGCATTAAACTTCAGAAGACGGTGTGCACCGCGTTCAGTAACATAAATTTCAGCGCGAGGGGTAACATAGACAGAAGAGGGGCGATCAAGCTGATCCGTAATCAGCCTGTAATCAGCAGGTTTATCATCCTGCGAAAAAACAGGTCCGGCTGTTAAAAATACCAGATTAAGAAATAAAAAAGTCGCAGATATTTTTTCCACAGAAAAGTTTGTTTTCTATTGCCTGCAGGCTTTAAAAATAAAGATGAGCCAAAACTCAGTCTGTCACTATATTATACAAATACGTAAACCCTTCAATTACTCAATACGTCTTTGCATTCAGCTTCAATCAGCTGCTGTTAAGTTTTTCCGGTTTATCACTGATCTTTATATTTGATGCCCTTAGCGCCAATATCGTTTCGGAAATAGGCATTTTCAAAATGAATCCGGTGTACATTTTCATAGGCGTGATTAATAGCCTCTTCAAGAGATGCCCCCCTGCCTACAACATTCAAAACCCTTCCTCCATTTGTCAAAAGCTCACCATTTTCCAGTACTGTTCCTGCGTGGAACAACAGCGCCTGATCATCAACAGATTCAATTCCACTGATCTTCTTCCCTTTCTCATACTGCACAGGATACCCGCTGCTCGCCATCACAACGCAGCAGCGATAATCATCATCGGTTTGAATACTGATTTCATCAAGATTCTGATCAGCCGTCGCAACAATTAACTCAAGAAGATCATTATTCAGGGAGGGCAGAATAACCTGGCATTCCGGATCCCCAAACCTGCAGTTATATTCGACCACTTTAGGACCCTCTTCTGTGATCATCAACCCGATGTAAAGTATACCGTTGTAGGGAGATTCATTTACCTGCATCCCGGTAATTGTAGGCGAAACAATACTTCTATCAATAACTTCAAGCATCTCTTCTGAAATCAGCGGGGTTGGACAGTATGCTCCCATCCCTCCGGTATTTAATCCTGTATCGCCCTCGCCAATTCTTTTATGATCCTGTGCATTATGAAGAGTAAGCGCTGTATGGCCATCAGAAATTACAAATACAGAAGCCTCTTCTCCCTTCATAAACTCCTCTACAACAATTTCCCCGGCCGCTTTTTTCAACTGTTTATTCTGCTCCATTTGAACCAGGCGTCTTTCCGCTTCCCTGATATTATCACAAATAAAGACTCCTTTTCCACCGGCCAGGCCATCAGCTTTTAAAACTACAGGATAGGTATTCTTCTCCCTGATATAATCCAGTGCATCATCAAACCTGTCTGCCGGAAATGATTTAAAACCGGCAGTTGGAATATCATACTTTTCCATAAAAGCTTTGGCAAAGGCCTTACTCCCTTCCAGTTTAGCTGCTTTTGAAGAAGGGCCAAAAACTGTTACACCCTCTCTTTCCAGAAAATCCGTTATACCGTTTACGAGTGGCGCTTCCGGTCCGACTACAACAATATCAATGTTATTTTCCTGAACAAAGTCGAGAACTTTTTGAAAATCATCGATTGCAATATCTGCATTGATACCGCATTCTGCCGTACCCGGGTTTCCGGGAGCTATGTATAAAGTATCCAGTTTCTCGGATTGGGCCAGTTTCCAGGCCATGGAGTGTTCTCTCCCTCCGCTTCCGATCAGCAAGATATTTTTTTGATTCAAACTCATTTTGAGAGTGATTCAGCTATTTCGATAATCTCACTGAAACTACCGGCCTTGAGACTTGCCCCGCCAATGAGGCCGCCATCCACATCGGGCTGTGAAAGCAACTCTTCTGCATTCGCAGGTTTCATACTGCCTCCGTAGAGAATTTGCACGTTTGCACTCTTCTCTTCCGTCCATTTTTCTGAGATCAGGCTGCGAATGTATGCATGCATTTCCTGTGCCTGTTCAGGTGATGCTGTTTCACCGGTGCCGATTGCCCATACGGGTTCATAAGCAACTACAAAATCGGAAGCATGCTCCGGGTTCAGATGATCCAGTACTGCATTCAGCTGCTCCTGAACAACCTTTTTATGATTTCCGGATTTACGCTGATCAAGTTTTTCGCCTACACAAAGAATTGGCTTTATATCGTCATCAAGAGCCTTTTTTACCTTTTTAGCGATAAATTCATCCGACTCCTGAAAATATTCTCTTCGCTCCGAGTGTCCGGCGATAGCATAGCTGCAGCCAGCCTCTTTGATCATTGAGGTGCTTATTTCACCCGTAAATGCGCCGTTATCTTCAGGATAATGATTCTGAGTTCCCGTTTTAATTTCCGTGCCACTTAATTCACCGACCACAGCAGGAATGGACAAGTATGGAGGACATACAAGCACATCAACTTTAAATGAGTGATCACCCCATTTTGCGCTCAGCTCTGCGGCAAGTTCCTTTCCCTCTTTTGGGCCTGCATTCATCTTCCAGTTTCCGGCTATCAAATATTTTCTCATGGGTTTTGTTCCTGGTTAGTTCTGATTTTTTGTAAACCTGTAATTATCTGGTCAAACTCTGTACCTGTATATTTCCGTATGAGGTTTCCATCACTATTGACAAGAAAACGAACAGGTATACCGTAAATATTAAATCTTTTACTGAGATCTTCAACATCGAAACTTTTCGGATCTGCAAATGGCCAGAGCTTACTTCGCTCTTCAAAAAAGGCATTAATCGTTACTCCTGATGTACCAAGCGGTACCGTTATCACTTCAAGGCCAAAACCACTGTAGATCTGGCTGATCACAAGCAAACGGTCGTACTGATCCTGATACAATGGATCATCAAGACGAGTAAACTCAAGAATAAACGGTTTTCCGGCCAGTGAATCCTTATCTATTATTTCATTTTCGGTAGACATGAATTCAAACGAAGGAACAGGATCACCAGCCGAAAAATTTTCAATATCATAAGATATTCGATCAGCCCACTGCCGGCCTCTCTGGTGTTCCGTATATGTTTCTTTAAATTCATCAATTCTCTGAGAAGCCATTTCTACGCTTGCACTGTCATACAACAATTTAATCATCTCCATCTCGATAGCCATTTGAGTGTTTTCATCTGATGCGTTCTTTGCAAGTGAATCCAGGTAAGATACAGCCCTCTCTGCGCCGGATCTTTCAGCATAATAATTGGTAGCCAGTCTGCGTACTGTGGTGGGTAACGTTTCGCCCTGGTTCATCACGCTTTCAATCCGGTCTATCATTAGTGAGTCATTCCACCCCTCCAGGATAGTTACTGATCTTGAAAGAGCCCTGTCTGCTGCATAGGTGTCCGGATTATCATTTGAAATATCCCAATAGATATCACTCCATTTTTGCAATTCGATTTCCACGCTATCTTCCGACACTGCTCCGGCTGTAATAAAACGCATCACCCTGTTGAAATTTCGGTCGATTCGTTCTAAAGTTTCAAATACCTCGTTTTCTTCCGACTCGATTTTCAGAGTTTGTTCAATATCAGGAAATTCTGCTTCTACACGCACCGAATCACCATCTGCAAGCACTATATTCACAAGTCCAAGATTGTTGTTATTTCTTGATATAAGCATTGGATAAAGATTTTTCTCTTTGAAACGTGCAGTTCCGCTGAAATATCCATCCTGGTCTGTAATTGCGTGGTATACCGTGTCGCTGTATGCACCGGCTGAATCCCTCAAAGCAATAAGCAGGTTAAAATTACTGAAGTTTCCGGTTTCATCAATTTCGGGATCAACTGTTAACTGACCTTCAATAACAGTTTCATTTATTTGCGCTTCAGAAGTGCAGGAAAAAAATGAAAAGATGAGAACTATTTTAACAATATAGATGATCGCTGATTGCATGATTGTGATTAATTTCAAAGCTATTTTTCGTCTAATTTTGCAGCTACCAATTCCCGAACCTGTTTCGGATTGGCCTTGCCTTTTGATTTTTTCATCACCTGTCCGATAAAAAATCCGATCAGAGCCTTCTTCCCTTCTTTGTATTTTTCAACCTCGTCCGGGTTCGACTCGATCACTTCATCGATAAGCGGTTCCACAAAACCGGAATCCGAAACTTGTATTAAATTTAACTCTTCTGCCAGTTTTTCAGCACTCTTATCTGAGTCCAGCATATGGTTAAAGATTGTTTGCATCGCACTGGAGTTGATTTTATCCTCCATTTTCAGCTTCACTAGTTCTGCCAGCCGTTCTGCACTGATGTTGAATTCCCTTATGGATATACTCTGTTCATTCAATACACGCAGAACTTCTGAAAGAATGATATTAGCCATTGCTTTCGGATCATCTACATACTTGAGCGTCTCTTCATAGTAATCAGCCAGGTACCTGTTTTCAGTTAGCACAATGGCATCTTCATTCGAGAGGTTCAGTTCACTCATAAACCGTTCCAGCCTCACATCAGGCATTTCCGGCAGTCCTGATTTGATATCATCAAGCAGTTCATCCGTTACAATTACCGGCGGAATATCAGGTTCGGGAAAGTAACGGTAATCATGCGCCTCTTCCTTGGTTCTCATCAGGCGTGTCTCCAGTTTATTCGCATCCCACAGCAGCGTATGCTGGACAACCTTTTCGCCCGATTCAACGAGGTTGATCTGCCGTTTAATTTCAAATTCAAGAGCCCGTTCCACATTACGGAATGAGTTCATGTTTTTTAGTTCTGTACGAGTACTCAGCTCTTTCTGACCGCGGAGCCTCACAGATACATTAGCATCACACCGAAGACTGCCCTCTTCCATATTGCCATCACAAATTTCAAGATACTGTACAATTTGCTTGATCTTGGTAAGGTAGGCATAGGCCTCCTGCGGTGTCCTGATATCAGGTTCGGAAACAATCTCGATAAGAGGAACGCCCGCACGATTCAGATCCACAAGAGTATGGTAAGGATCCTGGTCGTGAATGGATTTACCTGCATCCTCTTCCATATGGATGCGTGTCAGCCCGATCGTTTTTTCATAATCCTCAAGCTCTATATGAATTTCGCCGTCATAACAGATTGGTGTATCATACTGGGAAATCTGGTACCCTTTCGGCAGATCCGGATAAAAATAGTTTTTCCTGGCAAATATTGATTTCTCAGCTATGTTGCAGCCTGTTGCCAAACCCATCTTAATGATATATCGAACAAGGTTCTCATTTAAAACAGGTAGTGTGCCGGGATGGCCGAGGCAGAGCGGAGTTACATTCGTATTTGGGGCTTTACCAAACTCCGTGGATACCGGTGCAAAAGCTTTGCTTTCAGTGAGCAGCTGGGCATGGACTTCAAGTCCGATTACCGCTTCATATTTTTCATTTGCAATCGTAGACATACACTAATTTTTGCAGTTAAATCCAAAGTCAGAAAGATAGAAAACTATGAGCAGAGAAATAAGAATTTATTTTATAAATGGTCAGCAAATAAGAGCCCTTGTCATGAAACAGCAGGTTCAAGCAGACGGATTGTATGTTCATCGGCATCTATTTCTGCACTGGCTCCCTGCGGAACTGTAAATATATTGTCGAGGTGGCTTATCATGGAACCGGAAAAGGCAGGAATTCCAAGAGGTTCAAGGTGCTGATTCAGTATTTCGGAAAGCTGAAAAGTGGGTTCACTGCCGCTATCACAATCGTAACATTTCCCAAAAACAAACCCTGAAATTTTATCGAGAATACCAGCCAGCTTCAGTTGTGTCAGCATCCGGTCGATCCGGTATACCTGCTCGCCGATATCTTCAGCAAAGAGGATGGCACCGGTAAGATCCGGCATGTATGGCGTTCCGAGCATGGATACAATAATCGTAAGATTACCGCCAAGAAGTTTGCCGGATGCTTTTCCGCTTTGGATTGTCCGTGCATCCGGTTTATCAGCTGCAGGCATCTCCATAACTGTTTTCTCACCATCTTTCAGAACACTTGAAAAGTATCTTCTGGTGAAATCGGTCCATTCCGAATTTCCGTTCGGACCGTGGAAAGTAACAAGCCCTGTTTTTTTGAAAATTGCCATTTCCAGGGCGGTGTTATCGCTGAATCCGCAATAAATTTTCGGATTCTTTTTGATTAACTCAAAATCTATATACTCCAGTATCCTGCTGCAACCCCAGCCGCCTCTGACTGCAATAATTGCTTTCACTTTCGGGTCACCGAACATCCGGTTTACATCTTCGGCCCTCTCACGATCTGTTCCTGAAAAATATCCCCATCTGTTTCTGACATTTTCCCCAAAAATGACACGGTATCCCTTCAGCTCCATCACACGTTTCATTCTGTCGAAATCATCTTTATCAAAGATAATACCTGCAGGTGCTACAAATGCAACTTTGTCACCTGTTTGCAGGGCTTTCGGAAAAACGGGCTCAGAGTTCAGCTCCTTCGAATTGATGACGGGTTTAATCAGTGAACTGCCTGCAGCAAGAGCTCCTGAAAGTTTTAAAAAGTTTTTCCTGTCCATATTCAATTAGTATGTGAGTAAAGGCTGTGCTTTTGAATATACATTTCGACCTCTGCCGGAACGGCGTTTTCGTTTTTGCCGGATTCATTCTCCCTTATTTCCGTTGAAGAGATATCAACCGGCTTGTGTTCCACAAAAATAGTTCGTTCAAGAATTTTCGGGTCAGCTCTTCTTTTATTGAAACCCGGTCTTTCCGCAACAACGAGAGTTACTTTTTCCAAAATCTCTTCAAAGTGGTACCATTTATTAAAGTTTACAATACTGTCTTCCCCGATACATAAAAAAAAAAGATTATCCGGTTCAATTTCTTTCAGATAATTTATCGTCTGAAGTGTATAGGACGGCTGGGGCAGTCTTGTCTCGAGATCACTGATACTAACATTTTCGAGATTTTTAACTGCTATTTCAAGCATATTCAGCCGGTGTTGGTAAGAGGTCTGCAGGTCAGATTTTTTATGAGGCGGATACGGCGTAAGCATAACACTGACCCTGTCCAGCAGGTTCGAATTCAGAAATGATTTAATGACAGAAATATGGCCATTGTGAACCGGGTCGAATGATCCGCCGAATATTCCAATTCTGTCTCTCATCCGGTTGTGAGTTAATTTTGACTCGACACCAGGTTGTTGATGCCTTCACCCATCTTTTCCAATGCTGTAGCAGCTTCATCGTAAAGATCCTCAGCCTTCGGTCTGTTTTCTCCTCTTGGGAAGAGCTGAATATATTTTTCATAGCTATCGATGGCCAGCCTGTAGCGTTCGGGCTGCTTGCTTCTTATGCTGTTATCAGCATATCTGATATATGCTTCAATCTGTTCAACAAGTGATTTTTCAGCCCATTCTGTTTCCGGGAAATCATCAATCACCAGGTCGTAATAGAGAACAGCTGACTGAAACCTGTCGGTTCTCATATAAAAGTTTGCAGCTTCAAATTTCTTCTTTGCCAGTTTTGTGCGAAGTTCTGTAATCAGTTCTCCCGATTCAGTAACGAGATCAGAGTTCGGGTATCTTGAATTGAAGAGTCTGAATTGCTCGATGGCTTTCCTGGTATTTGTCTGATCAAGTTTGTAACGCGGACTCAAAAAGTAGTAGCTTTTTCCCTGTTTAAAATCAACCATTTCCCTGCGCGAAGAGTTGGGATAAAAAAGTGCGTATCGCTCGTATTCAGCTGCGGCGAGCATGAATCTTCTGTCCTTGAAATAACTCTCTGCGAGCAGAAACTGGGCTTCCTGGCCTACGTCAGTTCCTCTTCCTACTGATACAACTGTTTCGAAGGCATTGGCTGCATCCGTATATTTTTCTTCATCATATAAATTTTTTGCCTTTTCAAAAGCTACATCAATTGTATCTCCGGGGCGTATTACATTGCTGCTGGTACAAGCGCTCAAAATGAAAAGCAGGAGGAGAATACCGGTAAATTTGTTCATATAATTAATCAAAAATCTCTTTTCTGTACGTATTCAATAAGTTTTGTAATATCACGATTGTATTTACAATCTTCAAATGTACTGATTTTTTCAAACGCACGCTTAAAATGATAATTAATTTTTTTCTTTGTAATGTCAATAACGCCGTATTTTTGAAGAAGCAGTACGATTTTTTTGATATCCGAATCCGATAGCGGACTTCTTTGCATCTTACGTGTTAACCACATACTCTCCCTGTTATTGCATCTCTGAAGTGCAAGTAAAATTAGATATGTTTTTTTTCCTTCTCTAATATCACTGCCAATATCCTTGCCAAACTTTTTGGGATCTCCGATTACATCCAGAAGATCATCCTGAATCTGAAATGCAATTCCGATTTCATTTCCAATTCTCTCAAGCTTTTCCAATGTCTGTTCATCGGCATCAGCAACAGCTCCGCCTATAAGTAATGCCCCCCGGATGAGAGAAGCCGTTTTACCCCTTATCATGTTCAGGTATTCATCAACAGTTACATCGTCACGTTCCTCGAATTCCATATCATACGACTGACCTTCGCATACTTCGCGTGATGATTTAACAAAAATATCTATGATATCAGAATACCGTTTATGATTTCTGTATTTACCAAGCAGTTCAAATGCTTTTACAAACATGATATCGCCAGACAGTATTGCATTTGAAACACCCCACTTTTTGTATACAGTTGGCTGGCCTCTCCTGGTTTCAGCACCATCCATAATATCATCGTGAAGAAGTGTAAAATTATGGAGCATCTCAATGGCATGAGCTGCATTTGTAGCCTTTTCAGGTTTCCCTCCGCAAATACCTGTGCTTAAAATAGTAAGACAGAACCTGAGACGTTTACCACCCAATGTGAGCGTATAACGAACCGGGTCATATAATAACGCAGGCTGCTCAGGCAATTCCAATTTCGAAATCTTGTAATTGAAAGGTGTAGAAAGCTTGCGCTTTGTTTCAGTTGTGATCAAGGTCTGCTTTTTTAGTTAATGAAATACAAGCGATTAACAGAGGAATTTATTTCGCCGTTCCTGTAAATTGAATATGTTTTGGACTGAGTTCACCTATGTTTGTACAGCCCAGCAGAGACAGTATGATTTTAACCTGAAATTCCCAGGTGTCAAAAAGATTTTTCAACCCTTCATAGCCATCATCGGCCAGTGCATTAATTACAGGACTTGCCGATGCGGTAAAATCAGCACCCAGGCAGAGAGATTTAACGATATCAAAACTACTCTTGATGCCGCCGGAAGCGATCACTTCAAAATCATTTTTATCTTTCAAATCAGCTGTTTCCCTGAGGCAGTCCAGGGTTGTTAATCCCCAATTATCAAAAATTGTTTGCGGATTATGGTTGGATGTGCGTGTATTCTCAATCTTTGCCCAGCTTGTTCCCCCTGCACCGGCGATATCAATAACTGAAACGCCAAGTTCCAGGAGACGGGCTGCCACCTCTCCTGATATCCCGGCCCCTGTCTCTTTGACGATCACAGGAACGGGACTCTCTTTAACGAGCTGCGCAATCCCTGACTCAATCCCTTTAAAATTTCTGTCACCTTCAGGCTGCATCAATTCCTGTAACGGATTCAAATGCACGATAACTGCATCTGCTTTGATTGAATCAATCATCCGGTTCATTTTATGTTTCGAAAGACCGCCTATCAGTTGTGCCCCGCCGATATTGGATGCAATAAAAGCATTGGGGGCCTTCTCCCTTACAATCGAAAATGTCTGTTCTGTATCTGCATCTTCAAGCATAACACGCTGGCTGCCAACGCCAAATGGCAGGTCGTGATCTTCACAAAACTCTGCAATAATCGTGTTAACTCTACCAGCGTCCGTATAGCCGCCGGTCATGGATGAAATAAAGAGCGGAAATGAGAACGCCCGGCCAAGAAAAGTCACATCTGTGGATACTTCCTCAAAATTCACTTCCGGAAGAGCGTTATGAACAAATTGATAGTTTTCAAATCCTGTACCTTTTTCATAGTTCACTTCACCCGTAAGAGTTAGCTGTACATGATCTTTTTTCCGCTGTTTAATTTGGCTCATTTTTCAGTTACGTTCCGAATGTTAATGTCTGTTGTCTACAGGGAATCAATAGAAGTAAATGCTTGCGTAAAGTAATAAGTTTCCTTTTCATTTTTAAAATGAATTTCTTTTTTCTTTTCAGCCATACTGCACAGAAAACCTCATGAATTATATATATTACCTGGAATCAAAATAGAAAAATAGTTATGACAACCATTCAAGACAACATACTTGCCATATTCGATCGTATACGAACACATGATTTCCATCCAATCCGGGATGGATTTACGTTCGACCGTACCCTTAATGAACACGGCGTTGCAGATCTGGACGACCGCGACTGGCTGGTTCGTACCCTTGCCGTGCGGGATCTAGTCCGAATTGGCAAACCGGCGGAGAATTATGTAATCTCCGCCCTGCTCGATGAAAGTCATCACGTGCGGCATGTTGCTGCGATGGTTGCCGGGATTCTTCGCTCTTTCAAATCTGTTGATAGCCTTGAATCTGCCTTGCTGGAAGACAGCCACGAAGTAGTGCGCTCGCAGGCAGCTGTATCACTGTGGCAAATTGGCGATAAAGATTCATTGAGAGTTGTAAAAAAAGCTGAACAAGACGACGACTCAAAGGACGTAAGGCATCAGGCCGAACTTGCTGCCCATGCCATCCGGAATAATCAGACCGCCACACCTGAGCTTTCGGAGGCCTGGAGAAACCTGGACGAAGATAACTTCAACAAAGTTCAGACCGGTGTAAAAGCTCCTGATTTCGAGCTGCCAGATACGGAAAAAAGAAAATGGCGTCTGTCGGATCAAATTGGGAAAAAACCGGTGGTCCTGATCTGGATATTTGCTGACTGGTGCCCGGTTTGCCACAGGGAATTTGCTGAATTGATTGAGATGCAGGACGAACTCCAGGATTCAATACAGTTTTTTACACTCGAGTGTCACGACATCTACCCGGCCCGGGTGATGGTTGGAAAGGAGCTTGAGCCTCATTACTGGTTCTCGGAAGAATCATTCCGGGAAACATACACAAAGAAAATATGGTGGCCTCACCTGGCAGATCGTGCCGCTGGTGTGGGTACTGCTTATGGTGTTCAGCCAATGGCATTCACTGTTCATTCCGAGTGGATCAACCGGCCGGCCGTTGTCATTATCGATGAAGAGGGGGTAGTCCGCTTTACCTACTACGGAACATTCTGGGGAGACCGGCCCTCCATCGGGGATATTAAAGAGATGATTGAAACCGGTTCCTATGATTTTGAATCGGATAAAAGGCTGAAAAAGCCGTAATTCTAAAACAGAAAGGCCACATCAATGGCATTTAGCGAAGAAGAACTTGCTGAACACAAAAAATTACTCGATTTATACCTGGAAGCGGTCAGGCCGCCCGAAAAGATCCGGCCAAAACTGGATATTGGTTACTCCATAGAAGATCAAACGATTGAACTGTACGAAATACGTCCGCTCTGGAATAATCCGGAGAAGATACTGAATCATCCATACGCCAAAACCTCCTGGGTGAAAGTGAAAAACAGGTGGAACGTATACTGGAGGCGGGCAAATCTAAAATGGCATCCCTATGAACCCTCTCCGGAAGTGAGCACTCTCGGCGATTTTCTTCGTATTGTCGAAGATGATGAGTATGCTTGTTTTAAGGGGTAAAATTTTAACTAAACTTCAAATAATACATTTAATACATATGTTTGAGCGCATAAGCTTAAGCTTTATGATCATAATTTTTTTCCTCAATTTAGTTAGTTGCGGTTCTGAAAATAACGAATCTGCTGTCCCTGAAGTAGTAACTTTACAAGCAACTGTGATTCAGTTTTCAGGTGTTACTCTCAGAGGGGCGGTTAGCAACACTGGCGATACTGAATTAACAGCAAGAGGTTTTTGCTATGGCGAAAGTGGTTTTGATATAAGAGATAATTGCGAGAAAGTTGATAGTGATCAATTGGGTGAATTTGAATTACTGCTTGATGACTTGCCTCCTCAATCTACATTTGAATACGAAGCTTTTGCAAGAAATTCTAATGGAACTGAATTTGGTACCAGACTAACTTTTACTACTGGTGAACAAGCTGACTGGAAACTTATAAGTGAAGTAGATTTTGAGGAATTAAACTCAATCAACTTTATTAATGAAATGGAAGGATGGATTGCCGGCAACAATGGCAAGATATTTAAATCTACTGACGGGGGACGAAACTGGATAGAAAACAGATTGAGATTGCCGGAGGACATCATAGATAATAGTTTTAAAAAAATACATTTCAAAGATCAATCAAACGGATGGATTGTTGGGTCAGAAGGTACACTTTATTTCACAAATAATGCAGATACTGGATTAGATTGGGATACAAGCAGAAACAGTGCTCATCAAGATGTAGTAAATGTGGAAGTCGTTGATGACAGCTTAATTGTAATCAGATCGCCTTCTGAGTTGGTTCTGAGCACAAATGGAGGAATGGACTGGTTATATTTTAATTTATCTTTTACTGGCGGACCTGAATCTCTTTACCCTTCTTTGACTTTTCCCGAAAGAAACACTTTAGTTGTTGGTAATGCCTCAACACTTTTTATCAGCAATGATTTAGGAGAAAACTGGAATGATATTACACCCGAATTTTTAGATAAGAACGGCTCCGAAATTGAAATTATCCTTCAGTCCGTATTTTTTTTAAATGACAGTAATGGGTGGATCATAGCAAATTTTAATGAACCTAATGAGATCACACCTGATGGATTCATTGCCTTTACTGAAAATCGTGGTGAAGATTGGGAGATAATTTTTAAGGATTCAGATAATGATAAAATCAGCGAAAATACCAGAAAAATATATTTCATCGATGAAACAAATGGGTTTATCCTGGAAGGCTTATTAAGAACAATGGATGGTGGTTTAACTTGGCAAAAGTCAACATCGATCGCCAATGATCTGGATGATATTTACTTTTTGAACAGTGAAAATATATGGGGAATATCCGATAGCAAAATATTCAAATATTCGAATTAGGAAAGTGAAAAATACGTTCTCTTCATTTATAAGTCTGTCCCAAAGAGAAACAAAAAATCTGACAAGAAAAGAATCTTACCAGGTTAAATTAAATAGTGGAGGTGCGGGGAGTTGAACCCCGGTCCGAAATGGCATATCGTTCAAGTATCTACATGCGTATTTGCCGTTTTAAGTTTCGCTTAAAGATTTGCCCGGCAACAAGGCGTCTTTAAGCTATTCCGCAAAGTGTTCACCGGCGTGTGGCGGAAGCACAAGCCGATAAATTCTGTTATAGTCGGCGCTCCGAATCAGGGCTAACAGACAAGCACCTGATGGAACGGCCGGGCTGTTTAAGCAGCCAGGCGGTATGAGTAATTGTTGTCAACTACTTTTATTCCATGATGGATTTTTTACGGGATCCATCGGGCAATCCCGACATGCAACCTGCGATTCTACGCATTCCGTCGAATCCGGTACACCCCCAAAAAGTCAATGAACATCTTTTTAAAATACACTAATATAACGAAGGAATAAAGCCTTTCTTGCCCGATAATTTTGTAATTTTTTTAATGAATCTGAAATCAGCTTTCAAAACATTTCAGAACTTTAAAATTACCTATGTTTCAGTACATTCGGAATCAGATATTGTTGAATTTAGAAAATCGATCCTCTGACTATCCGGTTATGCTCCTCTGGGAGCATTTGGTGGGTAGTAGTAAACGAGAGAAAAAACCAAATGCGTCCCGTAGGGTACGCCTGGAAGAAGTTTGATATACAACGTGCTCTCACCAGGCGTTTCGCAAAGGAACGCAGTGATCAAGACAGTTTCACTCAAAATCCCCGATAACTGCCTCCGATGATAAACGTTCATCCTGCAGTTTCATTGCTACATCTTCCGCTTCCCGCATAACCCTCAGTGCATTCAGCCCCGCAATTTTTTTGATATCTTCTTCGGAATACCCTCTTCGCATCAGCTCTGCAAGCAGATCCGGGTAGGTAGATACATCTTCAAGTCCCACGGGCAAACTTCGTATACCGTCGTAATCACCGCCAATACCCACATAATCAACACCAATCCTCATTTTGATGTGATCGATGTGATCCGCAACCTGGTGAAGAGTTGCAGCGGGCGCAGGATTGGCTTCCATCCACTCTTCCATTTCATCTTCAACACGATCCGGCTGACCATTGTAAAGCGATTCGAGCCGTGCCTGTTCGGCCTGCATATCAGCCAGGTGAATGCGAAGTTTTTCAGAAATAAAGGATGGCACAAATGTAATCATAACTATCCCATTATTTTCCTTCACCAGATCCAGTACATCATCCGAAACATTCCGGGGATGCCCGTTCAGGGCTCTTGCCGAAGAGTGTGAATAAATTACAGGTGCACGGGAAACTGCAATGGCATCGCGCATGGTTTGAGGAGAGACATGAGACAAATCCACAAGCATTCCCAGCCGGTTCATTTCCCGAATAACCTCGTTTCCAAATTCAGTCAAGCCATCATTCAGTGGCACATCTGTAGCTGAGTCGGCCCAGTCGAGGGTTCCGGAATGGGTAATTGTCATGTATCTCGCTCCCAATCTATGAAATTGCCGAAGAACACCAAGTGAGTTGTATATGGAATGGCCCCCTTCCATGCCGATTAAAGAGGCAATTTTACCATTCCCATGGATTCGCTCAATATCATCTGCGGTCAGTGCCAGTTCAAATTCATCCGGGTAGTATTCAATCATCCTGTGTACAAAATCGATCTGTTCCATGGTTGCCTGAACGGCTTCACTGCCTCTCAGTCCGTAAGGTACAAAAACAGACCAAAACTGAGCCCCTACTCCGCCCTCTTTGAGTCGCGGTATATCAGTATGCATGGGGCGTTCAAGTTCCGTTGTATCCATAAAATCAATTTCGGAAAACTTGTAATCCGCCCGGCCTCGGTATTGCCATGGAACATCGTTATGTCCGTCAATCAGTGGAACTTCCTTGAGTATTTCGAGGACTTGCTCACGGTAATTATCTTCCTGAAGAAGAGTTAACTGCGCCTGCACGAATCCGGGAAGCAGAAGAAGTAAGAAAAGTATTGATACTGAAGGGATGATTTTTTTATTCATGACGGTCACATAAATCCATGGTTTTGATTTTGGACTAATATAATTGCCAGGGTTTTAAAAATGAAGTGCTTATTTAGTTACGAAAATCGTTTCTTCAGAATGCGGCTGAAGCCACTTTGATTTAGAACTGTTCGTCGTCAGCTAAAGCAGACGGTAATGGATGTATTAACAAATCCAAATCTGAACTCAATGGATGATATCAGGCAATGATTAATTGAAAGTACTGTTGCCAATCCATTACCAGGGCTGACCAAAAAAAATTATTGACCCCAACTCAAATTAAATTATTTAGTTTTACTTTAAATAGATGTAGTACAAGTTCTTCGTGCTGCTTGGTGTCCTCGTGGAAAAACCCGGCAGTTTATAGCCCCGAAGACTCAAAGGTTCATGAAGTAAACTTTAATTAGTAAGGCACACATAAATCAAATATATCTTTTCGGATAACCAAGGAAAAAGGCAACTGAAAATTCAGAAACTTTAACTCCATCAAATTAGCTGCTCAACAGAAAAAATCACCACAAATCAAAGGGGACTAAAGCCGTTCTGACTTTGAACACCGGGTCGGTTTGTGTCCACGCAAAAAGCACGCCCTCATCCGTTTCAACAAGACGCGGAAAACCACTTGATCGGGCCGAAGAAGTTACACCCACTTGAAGCGGAACTTCTGTTGTGCCATCAGGATTCACTTTACGCAGCATCACATACCCCAGATCATCTGCCTGAATGATATAACTCACATAGACTGACCCATCTTCACGCAGAATTAAATCCGGCCTGCCGATGGTATTTTCATCTGCAATAAAAATCGGTTCCTGGAACGACTCGCCGCCATCCGCAGACCGCACAAGCTGTACTCGCGGGCTGTCGTTTGCAACAGTGTACCAGGTTACTGCCACCCGCTCATTAGTCCCTGCGATCCTCGGCCCATTCACCGGACATCCGTTAATCTGCCATCCATCTTCAGCTACAATTGTTGGTTCACTCCAGCTGCCTGTTTCAAGATCATACCGGTTGATGGCAATATCCCGGATTTCATTTTCCGTGCGGTTGCGATAAACAGCCAGGGCTCCTCCTTCAGCTGCAATAAGGTCCGTCTGGCAACAATCACACACCAAATCGTCAATTTCATTTCTGCGATTTACATCGCCGTTTGAGGAGATTTCAGCCGATCGCAGGGTCATTCCCCGGCTTACATCCGCATATTCATCGTGAGCCCTTCCTTCAGTTTTGCGGCCATCCAGCCAGATGGCAAGAACCTTGCTTTCGTTCAAAGGCAGCATTGAGACAAAACCGTGCTCCGTCATAGACCGGTCTTCATGCGGGGTAACCGATTGGCGCCAGCGGTTATCTTCACCCGGAAAGCCAACCTGCACGTGTGTTGCAAGTACATCACTTTCAAACTCCTTCAGCCAGTGCGCAGCAATCACCTCTCCATTGTACCCGGCAACAGATGGGAAATCCGCCCAGTTCACAAAAAAGTCTTCGGCAACACGCACTGTCTGAACTTCTGTCCAGCGATCGTTTTTAAAGCTTGAATAGCGAAGTGCTGAGATATCTTCCTCAATACCAAGAATCCAGCTCATGTGTATTACTCCGGATTTATCTTTATGAAGATTTGGATACTTCGATCCTGCCTCTGCAGGGTTGGTAATTACGAAATCAGTTGCTGGCTGCTGCCTGATTTCAGAGCAGCCTGCAGTGAATAGTAAAACGGACAATAAAATGGCCGCAAAATGATTATCTAAATTCATATAAGATTGTTTGGTTTAAATCGTCTTTAATATCAAAATTTTTCTTCTCAGAATCGTTTAAAATATGTTTTATCTTATCAATGTCTCCTGATTATAGAAAGCACTTGAATATAATGGTGAACCGTGGAGAAAAACATAGAATTTGTGTGATATAATCCTGATTAGCCGTCCATCTTAAAAACTTATCATCTTCAGTGTTTCCGTTACGCTTTCTACAATCAACAACTCATTATTCATAACTCAAAATTCATAATTTAATAAGTCCCGAATTTGCTTCAATTCGATAATATATCACTATTCTTTGGTGAGCGTGCACTTTTTAACAAGATTTCCACCGTCATTAACCCGGGCGAGAGAATCGGACTGGTTGGTCCCAACGGCGCGGGAAAATCTACATTGCTAAAAATCATAGCCGGTGAACAGAATCCGGACGAGGGAAAAGTGATTCTCAGTTCAGCTTCAACTGTGGGCTATCTTCCACAGGATGGCGTAGATCCCGATCCCTCACTTACAGTTCTGGGTGAGGTAGAACATGCGTTCGATGATATCAAAAAGCTTGAATCTGAATATGAAAAAGCGCACCAGGAGCTTGAAAAGTATAATCCGGGGTCTGACGAACATCAAAAGGCACTTGAGGAGTATGGCAGAATTCAGCACCAGCTTGAAAACAGGGGCGCATACTCACTTCAAAGTGAAATTGAACGTGTACTGAAAGGGCTCGGATTTACCGAGAGTGATTTTATTCGCCCTACCACAGAATTCAGCGGCGGATGGCTGATGCGTATTGCGCTTGCAAAGCTTCTGCTCAGGCAGCCAACCTACCTGATGCTTGATGAACCTACCAACCACCTGGATATTGAATCACTGCAGTGGATTGAATCTTTTTTGAAGAACTACGACGGAACAGTGATTGTGGTATCGCACGACCGGGCGTTTTTGAATTCCATAACAACCCGTACCATGGCACTCAGTAAAGGCCGGATGGATGATTATGCCGGTAATTACAATTTTTATGAAGAAAAATATGCGGAACAACAGGAACTGATCCGTAAAAAATATGAAAACCAAAAACAGGAGATTAAAGAGACCGAACGTTTTATCGACCGGTTCCGCTATAAAGCGACTAAGGCAAAGCAGGTTCAGAGCCGCATTAAACAGCTCGAAAAAATAGAACTTGTGGAACCTGATGAAGCGCAGGAGGAGATCACATTCAGCTTCCCCCCTCCCGAACGAAGCGGACAGATTGTGATGGAGCTTGAAAATGTTCATAAATCGTATGGTGAACACCAGGTGTTCAACGGAATCGATTACCAGGTGGAACGGGGAGACAAGATTGCCGTTGTGGGTCCGAACGGAGCCGGAAAATCCACCCTGATACGAATACTGACAGGGCATGAACCGGTAACTGACGGAAAGCGGATAGCAGGGTACAATGTAACCACATCCTACTTTGCTCAGCACCAGGCTGATGAGCTGAATCCGGAAAACAACGCCCTTGATGAGATGAAACTGGCCGCGGTAAATGAAAACGAAACCAGGCTCCGCACCATCCTGGGATGTTTTCTCTTTCGGGGTGATGATGTTTTTAAGAAGGTAAAGATATTATCGGGCGGAGAGAAAAGCCGGCTTGCACTTGCAAAAATGCTGATCACTCCTGCCAATTTTTTGATTTTTGATGAACCTACAAATCACCTCGATATGCAGTCAAAAGGCATCCTGCAGCAGGCACTGCAGCAGTTTGAGGGTTCTCTCATGATTGTATCACATGACCGGGATTTCCTGGACCCTGTTGTATCGAAAACCCTCGAAGTTCAGCCCGGACGATTACACACTTTTAAAGGAAATGTCACCTGGTACCTTTCCAAAAAAGAGCAGGAGCAGGGAAATGGCCAGGCTGATACTCAATCGGAAGCCCGCACGGCATCAAAAACTTCCGGTGAACAGCTTTCGCGGAAGGAGAAAAAGAGGCTTGAGGCAAAAAGGAGAAATGAACGCTACCAGAAAATACGTCCGGTTCAAAAGCAGCTGAAGTCTCTTGAAAAAGAGATTGAAACCCTCGAAAAAAGAAAAGCGGAAATTGAAACGGTTATGGCTGACACCGCTTTTTATGATGATGACGAGAAGGTAAAAACCATTTCAATGGAGTATGATCAGTTAAAAAATTCACTTGCTGAATCTTTCACAAAGTGGGAAGAGCTGGCCGGAAGAATTGAATACCTGGAAGCAGAAATTGAGTAATCGGATCAGTACAACGGGGCTAAAGCCCCGGACGTTTGGGGCTGCTCCATTCTCCGTCAGCTAAAGCTGACGTTAATAGATTCAAAAATAACAGGAACAGCAAAGAGTACTGAAAACAGTGATACTGCAATAAATATTCAGTAAAATTATTTCCAAGAAGACGGCGATGAGTGCAGAGAGAAACTTGATTTTTAAAAAATCATGATGAAGAAATTCAGATAATTTATTGCCAGTGCTGTCTGTTTCTTTTTAAGCTACTTGCACCTGCAACAGCTTTAGGATTCTTATTTAGTGAAGCGTTTCTTCAAAATTGCAATCAATTGCCGTCTGCTTTAGCTGACGGAAAAGAGGCTTTCCACAGAGAGAAAGTGGCTTTAGCCACATCTCCAATTCATCCAGGTTTAGTTTTTTCTTTTTTTACTTCATTGCTTTCAGATTTTGGTTTTATTTATTCAAAATAATCGGCAGCAAAAAAGCCGAAGCAATTATCCCCATTTAAAATCGCAAATAACTTTCAAAATAGCATAATTCTCTGCATTTTCGTTTATTATAAACAAATAAATTCAATCACGATGAGCAATAAAGACATTTTATTGAAAGAAATTGAAGAGTTGCCTGATGAAAGACTTCGGGAAATCATTGATTTTGTTCGCTTTCTGAAATCACAGGAACAAGAAGAAAAGCTTGAACCCACACTTTTAAGTGAACCTTCTTTGGCTAAAGGTTGGACAAAAGCAGAAGAGGACGAAGCGTGGAGCGATTTATAAAAGGCGATGTGGTTGTTGTCCCTTTTCCTTTCTCTGATTTAACCCGGGCTAAAAGAAGGCCGGCTTTCGTTGTTCATCATTTTAATGGTGAAGATTTATTGTTGGCTCAGATTACCAGTAAAAAAGTGCGGGATGAATACGCGATAGTTCTTGAAAATAACGATTTCAATTCGGGATCTTTAAATAAACCCAGCAATATTCGTCCAAATAAATTATTTACCTGCTCAAGAAATATTATTCTTTATCGGGTAGGCAGTTTAAAAACAAAAAAGGTTAATGAGGTAATTCAGACTATTCATGCTTTACTTGAGCAGTGAAATATAAAAAAATGCCTTGCCATTAATAAAACAGGGCTGTCTTCCAACTATTCAGATTTTATTTAAAACAAGGTTCTAATTGAAAATTTGTGGGTGTTTATAACTATAAATCGGATGAGAAGTTATCCGACTGGCAAGCCAAACCGCTTATTCACGTTCCACTACTTCGAACTCAACCAACTGTCCCGCCTGCTCACCACTCACCAAATCTCGCACCGTCCAGTGCAGCGTGTAGCTGCCCGGTTCCAGGTTCAGTTCTTCAAACTCCAGGCTTTCGGTAAATCGCCTGTCCCGAGGCTCGAAGGTGAGCGTGCCGCTCAGTTTGTCTTTGTTCTTCAGCAGGCGGCCAAACAGGCCCTGTTTTGACTGAATTTCATAATCCGCCTCGAAGTTTGCAAACCCTTGCGGGCCGGTCTGCAGCCGGTAGACTTCAAAGTGCACCACCAGGTTTTCGCCCTCCGGGATGCTCCGGTCATGACTGGCCACAAAAGGGAACCTGGGCGATTGATCCGTACTCTCCATCCGGCCATATCCAAGGATCAGATCGCCTAAAACCGGGTGTTCCCCTGACAGGTCCAGCTGTTCCGGCTGTGGGATCGCCGCCCTTCCCAGCCCGCGGAGTTCGTCCGGAAATACCGATTCCTCCCGCGGTTTGCTCTGCGGGTGGCGATTTTCCAGCATCACGTAAAACTGCTGTACGGTCTTTTCGGAGAGATAGGGAATATTGAACAGCGAGACCGACGGTGTGCGGTCCTGCTCGTCCAGGTTCAGCTGCGGCGTACTGCGCAGGCGACCGGCAAGTCCGCCGGAAGCATCACGCAGGTCTACTCCCTGGCTCAGGGAATACCAACGGGAGATCTCACCGGTGATATCCGTCTCACCGTCTGGCAGCATCTGCTCCTGGCCGGCGGTCAAATCGGCCAGGAAAGCGGCGGCCGGACGACTCTCCACAAATGTGGCCAGTACCGGTTCATCATCAGAATCCAGCAGGCGGTACTGAAAGACCTCCAGCGGGATCGCCGGGATTTGTTCTTTCTCTGTAGATGACTCAGGCGGTGCGGAAGAGAGATTTCGTAATGCTTGTACCTGGTTTTCAGCTTTCAATTTAGTGGCAAAATTTCTTACTACGAAAGCGCTGGGTGTTCCAGCTGGTGAAAAAATATCTGTATCGATTTTATTGAACGCAAAAGTAAAGTATGAATCAAAGCCAATCAATTTTTGATATGTAACATATTGTATGGCGAGGCCGGATGTTAAATTACCGATTTCGCATTTAGACCGGTTCCAGGTAAACAACGATGGTGAGAATATCTCGTCGATGGCGTCAATCTGCTTAAATGTATGATCCTGATCACTCTTAAAATAATAAATCAGGCTGTTCTTTTCCGACTCCGGAAGTTGATAAATCCAGATATCAATACTATTCAAAAAGGATTTCGAATTGATTTCAGTTTCTATAAAATAGACAATTGGAGTAGGGTTGACTCTTCCCTTAGATTCATTATTTGTCCCGTTAATAAAATTTGCAGTTAATGAAACCTTGCACGGGATACCACTATTATCTACAAGATCAAAGAAATCCGATACAAAATTATATATATCCCCTCTGTTTAACTGTAAATCAATATTTTGCTTTTTATCGGGCTCACCAAAACGAACCCACACCTTCCCCCGGTCGTCAAATCCAAGCGGGGAGCTTTCATCCGGAAATTTACTGAGTGCTTCGCTGATTCTGCCGTAGTGTTCTACCAGACGCGGGTTAACCGGTTCAGCAGGAAGCGGATCAGCGTTTTCCCAAAACAGACGTACCGCTTTTTGAAGCTCTGCATCATCAGACTTTACCAGCTCAAACTTCTTCTCAAACTCATCCGGCTTCATCAGCAGTTCCAGGTGCAGCAGATCCTCGCTGAAAGCCCGGCGGTCGGCCGGATGACTCAAAGCTTCACTCACCCCGCGGTAATACATGCGGGTTGCTGTTTCGTACTTCTCTTTATGTGCAAGTTCAGCGGCCAGTTTCAGGTACTCCCGGCCAATGGCATACCCTGGCTGCTTACCGGCCTTTTCCCAAATCAGAAAAGACTGTTCGAACTCTCCCCTCTCTTTGGCTTCCATCCCCTGCTCATAAATCTCTGAGAGAGTTGATAACTGCGCCCGGAGATCGACGGGTATGGACATGATGGTAAGCATCATCGTGAGAAAAATCACGCCTGATGCAAGAATAACTGACGTTTTGGAAAGATTGTTCATTGCCGTGCAGTTTCACGCCATACAATTCTTTGGCTGGGTTTATGAATTGAGTGTTAACAGTATAACAATGAAGATTCATAAATCGTATATAACTTTTTGATTATTTTGAAATTATTTGAATTTATGGGATTTGCTTGTTAATAGCAGTCTGGATTAATTTAATTAACCAGAACAGCACAATGGGGCTAAAGCCCCAGAGTTATGGGGATGCTCCACTTGTCAGCTAAAGCAGACGGTAATGGATGTTAGTATGGGGGAATTTATTTTTTGGAGTGAGATCCACAACCTGATACTCATAAAAATTGCTTACAGTTTCTGCCGCCGAAGCAAACGGTAAAGGGTGTTAGTGTAGAAGAAATTCTCTCATTGAACTGAGATCCCCAACATGATACATTCCAGTAACTAAAAAGGCAGCAAGTTGCAGTGGCAATATATCATGCTTATTCTTTAATCGGGTGATTGGTAACATCAAACCCTCCTAACATATCAATATCAATTGCCGTCTGCTTTAGCTGACGGAAAAGGGGATTCCCATAAAGAAAAAGTGGCTTTAGCCACATCTCACAGAAAATTATACCACAGCCCAAACTTCCAAAAACTACCTGTTCTTCTCCTCAATCCATTTCGACATATATTTCGTACTTCTCATCGTATGGTGCATAAGCATCGCGCCGGTAAAGTTTTTGAGCCGGTGCTCTTCAATATTTTGAAGCAGATCTGAGATCCGCATCATCAGTTTTTCCCCCGCTGCAATTCCGTCAAATATTTCATTGATAATACGAAATCCGTTTCTCTGCCTCTTCTCCCATTCCGATTGATCGCTGTATAAACGAACAGCCTTGTCGGCAAACCCTGCAGGATCATCAGCTACAAATCCAGCCCACGGCAAATTCCCGTGCATCGATTCTGAACCCACAGATGTGGTAACCGATGGTGTTCCGCACTGCATCGCTTCAATCAGTTTGCCTTTCAGTCCTGCGCCATATCGAAGCGGCGCAATCATTACCCTGGCGTTTCGAATCACCTCTTTGGCATCTTCAGCCCTGCCCTTCACGATAAAACCATCGGCAGGCTGATGTAGATTTTCCACTTTTTGCGATGGATACGCCCCGTATACAAGAAGTTTTGCGTCCGGTAAATGCTTCCTGATCTGGGACCAAATTTTCTGTTTCAGGTAGTGAACCGCATCCCGGTTAGGCCCATGTAAAAAATTACCAATGGATACAAAATCAGATCGCGAGCTAAATGAAGGAAGTTTTTCAATTTTGTCTTTTTCAATTCTACCCAGCATAAACGGCAGATGCAGTAACAGTGCGGGATCGATATCAAAAAATTCCTTTAACAGATTCATCTCGAATTCTGAGATAATCAGTGACAGGTCACAACGAAAGATGGAGGCAATTTCTCGTTTTGCAGTCTCATTCATCAAATCTTTTTGAGTAAGCTCCCGGTTCTCTTTCAGGGCAGTTCGCCGCCCCTCTCTCAGGCAGTGAAGATCTTCCGAATCGAGAATCCGGATGGCGCCGGGACACTGCTCTGCTACCCGCCAGCCGAACTGTTCCTCCGTCATAAAGCGATCAAATACTACAGCCCCCGGTTTCAGTCCGCTGATAAAACTGTCAAAACCAGGGTCATTCAGAACTACCGGTACTTTTTCGACATCGTATTCCTGCATGTTCACTGAAAAATTGCTCTCCTTTGCTGCACAGGCAAATGTCACCTTCCAGTCTTCCGATTTAAAAAAACGAATCAGCTGCATCATCCGGCTGCCGGCTGCCGAAGAATCCGGTTCCGGCCACACTTTACCAATGATTAGCAGACGCATTTTTTCATCCATAGTATAAAACTTAAATTTAATTGGTTTATTTATTTCACAATTAGCAATTTTAAACATTTTTTATTTAGAACTGAATTGTTTTCAATAGTATTGATCTTATTAATCACATCTAAATTTTTTTAAGTTGGATAAAATCTTTTATTATTTGTCCTCACTTGAAACAATCAAATCACTCAACTTTTTCTTCCGGACAACTCATGGATATACAGCTTATCACCACCAATGAAGGTCTTGAATCGTGTATATCAAGTTTAAGTACCCGGCAAGAAATTGCTGTTGACCTGGAATTTGACAAAAACTATTACAGGTACGGTTTTAATCTTTGTCTGCTTCAGGTATTTGATGGCGATTCCTGCTATCTCATTGATCCACTGAGTGAAAACCTGAATGTCGACCTTATTTTCCCTGTACTTGAGAATAGAGAGATTCAAAAAGTCGTTTTCGCTTTTGGTGAAGATTTGAGACTGCTTCATTCCATGAATTGTTTACCGCAAAACATTTATGATGTTAGTATTGCCACCAGTTTACTCAATTATCCGCCTGCATCCCTTGTAAGCATCATCTCTGATGTTCTTGAAATCGATACCGGGAAATCATCACAAATGAGTAACTGGTTTAAACGGCCACTGACTGAACAACAGCTGGATTATGCATCTCAGGATGTGCTGCATCTGCTGAAACTGAAAGAGCAGTTTGAAAAAGAGGCAGAACAGAAAGAGATCTCATCCTGGATTGAAGAAGAGAATGAAGTATATGACCGGCTGAACTACACGGATGTAGATGATATCAACCTGATCAAGGAAAAGGATAAAAAAGATCTCTCAGAATATGAGTGGCATCTATTTAAGAACCTGATGGACTTAAGGGAAAAGATAGCCGAGAAAAACAATGTGCCGGGTTTTAAGATAATTCATAAAAATTCACTTATTGAAATTGCTAAAAATCCGGACAACCTGAACGGCTCCCGGTTTCCAAACAAATATTTCAAACCGGATAAACAAGGATCTGCTGAAGATCACCTGGCTGAGCTTTTGAAAAAAAGTAAAGAAGAAGCCCGGAGACTGGGTCTTTCAACATCTGACCCGGCAAATAAGCCCCTCAGTAAAGAAGAGTATGCTGAATTAAAAAAAGAGAGAAGCAAGGTGAATCAGGTGAAAGAGAGTGTGTTTAAACCGATAAAAAAAAGAATTTCACAAGATTACGGCAGCGAAGCAGCCTCTTTTATGCTGAGCAACAGAATTATCAGTGAAATAATCACCGGTGAGTGTAACAGTCTTTTGAATTATAAAAAAGAGTTGCTGCTTTCCTATGCCAAAGAGCTTAATCTCGACATCCACGAACACCTTTTGTAGTTATGAATTGTGAATTGTGAATGTATGAATTTACTTCCTCAAATTAATCCTGTTTAGTTCTCCTTCTGACTTCCACACCGGGCCACCAGAAAACTGGTTCTTTATGATCCGGATTTAATGAGTAGAATAAAATAGTGGAAATAAAAATTGAGTAGTAAAAATTCAGAATTCATAATTCACAATTGTTAATTTCTTCACAGAATACGGTTGATCTGTCTTACGGCCTGGCGAATTCTCTGGGTGTTTTCTACGAGGCTCATCCGGATATATCCTTCGCCGGCCGGACCAAAACCGACTCCCGGTGAAACTAACACTTCAGCCTCCTGAAGCAGCCATTCGGCAAAAGCAAGAGATCCCATCTCGCGGTATTTTGCTGGCAGGGGCGTCCACACAAACATGGCTCCCCTCTTGCGGGGAATTTCCCAGCCGGTACGTTCAAGGCCTTCAGTCAGCACATCGCGTCTCTTTTCATACTTGGCCGCAATCTCTTTCACCTTATCCTGTGAATTCCGCAGAGCTGTTATTGCTGCCACCTGGATCGGTGTAAATAAACCGTAGTCAAAAAATGATTTTATGCGTGATAAAAGTTTGATCACATTGCGATTCCCGAGGCAAAATCCGCACCGCCAGCCCGCCATGTTATAAGATTTGCTCATGGTAAAAAACTCCACGGCAATATCTGTTGCTCCATCCACTTGCAAAATACTGGGAGCCTTATATTCACCAAAGGTAATATCTTTGTAAGCAAAATCGTGAATGATAAATATATCTCTCTTCCTGCAGTACGCCACTATCTCCTCAAAAAATGAGAGTTCAACAGTTGTTCCTGTAGGATTATGCGGAAAGTTTAAAAAAATAACTTTCGGCTTCTTTTCAAGTTCTTCGAGGCTTCTTATAAACTCATCCTGGTTATCTGTTACCGGCACATTGTAAACCTCTGCACCTGCAATTACCACGCTCCACATATGGACCGGGAAATAGGGTTCCGGAACCACGCAAAAATCTCCGGGACCCAGCAGTGCAAGCGCAAGATGCGACAAACCCTCCTTGCTGCCAATGGTAGCAATTACTTCATGTTCTGAATCCAGGTCAACATCGTACAACTTTTTATAGTGATCTGAAGCTGCGCGAAGCAGATGCGGTATCCCGGTTGCCCGTGAATAACGGTGAGCTTTTTCATCTTCTACCACTTCATGTATTTTTTCCACGGCTTCACGCGATGCAGGCATATCCGGATTACCCATTCCAAAATCAATGATATCTTTTCCCTCACTTCGAAGCCTCTGTTTTTCAGCATTCAGTTTTCCGAAAAGATAGTCGGGAAGTTCCTGCATTCTGATCGCCGGTACAATGGTATTCTTATCTGGAGACATGGTGGGTTTGAACTTTTATCTATTCATGGATTACTTTAAATGTAAGCTAATTTCTTTATGACCAACAGGCAATTGTTGAGGGGTATTGGTGATCAGCGATCAGAAATGATAGTGATTATTGATTCGGAATCAAATTTTTAAATGGCCAATGGATAAGTTTATACTTGCAGTATGGGACACGAAGATCAATGGATTGATATTACTAAACTTCGTGTATCTTCGTGACCTTGAGCCCTCGTGGCAAAAAAACCTGGCTGATATCTTTGTTCAAAAGTTTTCTTAACGCCTCAAAGAAATAGGATATTTTCGTATCATAGTAATTGATAATCAAGAATTTATATCTATAAATAAACTTCATATTCATTTGGCGAATATTTGGCTCTCATCTCGGAATGCTTTGAACTCGAGTGCGTTTCCGCTGGGGTCTGTAAAAAACATGGTGGCCTGTTCGCCGGGTTTGTTTTTAAAACGGATATACGGCTCAATGATGAAATTGATACTTTTTTCTTTGAGTCTTTCAGCAAGTTCATGCCAGTCATCCCAGTCCAGTATTACTCCGAAGTGCTTTACGGGAACCTGGTGGCCGTCAACCTCATTCATGTTAGATTTCCCTGCCTCATCCGGACTCAGGTGCGCAACTACCTGGTGGCCCCAGAAATTAAAATCAATCCATTGGTCGGAACTCCGGCCGGTTTCGCAACCCAGTACATCCCTGTAAAAAGTCAGAGTTTCATTGATATCTTTAACGGGAAATGCAAGATGAAAAGGTTTTGGCATGATTTCGAGAATTTGGAATTAAGAATTTTGAATTTTGAGTTTTGAGTTTTGAATGACACATCCGGTCATGTGAAATATAATTCAAAATTGAGAATTCAACATTCAAAATTCTACAGCCGTTTTACTGATACCTCCAGCCCGGAATCTTAACCGGTCGGGGTTTTTTCTTCATACCAGACTGTAGCTTCGAATTTCAGGTTTCGCCTGTCGTGTGCATCCACAGGTGCTTCTGTGTCAATGTAGGGTGTGTCCAGGTTGGTAACCCTGCACCCGCACTCCTCATCAAGATATTCACTTACCGCTTTTGAAATGAAATGTTCAAGTTCTTGTTCCGAAAGTGTTTTTAATTTATTGCTCATGATTCTGAATCGTTTTGTTTATGTACATGGTATTTCAACAATTATCAGTCCTTTTGCGTTTTAATTATCTTTCAGATGATAAAACTCGCAGCGGAGCTGTCCAAAACGTTTAAAAATCTACTAATATTTATTGTTCTTGAATGATTCAGGGCAAGTTTTAATAAATTAAAAAAATCAAACCCCGAACAGGGGTTTCTTTTCTATCAAAATTCTTAACTTTGCAACGGATATAACGAACTCCCGGGTGTGTTAAATCGCAACCCGGGGATCACATGAAACGATTTGGACAGATGTGAACCAGCATCTCTCCAATCACTGTAAAAACATTAGCCATCCATTCAAATTCACCTTATTTTTAACAGATAAATCTTAATTAAAAAAACGAAAAAATTTACATGGAAAGTACCGTCCGCGTACGATTTGCCCCTTCTCCAACCGGGTTTTTGCATGTTGGAGGTTTACGAACAGCTCTTTACAACTATCTATTTGCCCGGGGCCATTCGAATGGCAAATTTATTCTCCGAATCGAAGATACAGATCAATCCCGTTACGTTGAAGAAGCGGAATCTGATATCATCCGTGCATTAAACTGGTGTGGAATTGAGATTGATGAAGGACCTGAAAATCCTGGAGATTTCGGGCCTTACAGGCAGAGCGAACGGCAAAAAATCTATGAAACATATGCGGAAAAACTGATTAAATCCGGGAATGCGTATTACGCGTTTGATACAACCGATGAAATCGATCAGATGCGTGAAAGGCTTCAAAAATCCGGAAATCCGTCGCCCCGGTATGATTCCATCACACGTCAGTCCATGAAAAACAGCTTAACCCTGCCGCAGAGCGAAGTTGATGAAAAACTTGAACGCGGCGAGGAATATGTAATCCGGCTGAAAGTACCCCGGCGTGAAACCGTCCGGTTCGAAGATGAAATACGTGGTATTGTCTCCTTTGAAACCAAAGGGCTTGATGACCAGGTCCTGATAAAGTCTGACCGTATGCCAACCTACCATCTGGCTAATGTTGTGGATGATCATCTGATGCAAATCACCCATGTAATCCGGGGCGAAGAGTGGCTGAGCAGCACACCCAAGCACCTTCTTCTCTACCAATACCTGGGCTGGGAGCCACCCGTGATGGCTCACCTTCCGCTGATCATGTCACCTAGCGGCGGCAAACTTTCCAAGAGAAAAGCTGAGGAGGAAGGTATCCCGGTTAATACACGCGACTATATAAAACAACATTTTGAACCCGAAGCACTGGTAAACTTCCTTGCCTATCTCGGCTGGAGCCCGGGTGATGACAGCGAGATTCATTCACTTAAGGAGCTGAGCGAACTCTTTACACTCGACCGGGTCAGTAAAGGCGGGGCCGTATTCAATTATAAAAAACTGATCTGGTACAACGAACACTATCTGCGTGAAAAGCCGGATACTGAAATTGCAAAAGAGGTAAAACCTATTGCTGAAGAACACGGATATGATATCAAGAACGACAGGTATCTTGAAACGGCAATTTCACTTATGAAAGACCGGGTCAGTAAAGTGGATGAGTTTGTAACGCTCGGATCTTTCTTTTTTGAAGACCCAAAAGAATACGATGAAAAAGCTCTAAAAAAATGGAGAGATGACAGCCCCGGGCTTGTGAAGGCCTATCGTGAAAAAATTGATTCACTTTCTGATGATTCCTTCAAAGCTGGTAAACTGAAAGAGATTTTAGAAGAGACGATTGCCGAACAGGAAGTAGGATTTGGCAAACTGATGATGCCCCTGCGAATTGCCATTACCGGGATCGGATTTGGCCCTGACCTCTTTGGAACTATGGAATTGCTGGGCAAGGAGACAATTTTGAGGCGGATCGACCAGGCTTTGGCTCAAATCTGAGCTCTGCCAACACGTAAAAAGGCTTTCAGATGTGATGTGACAGTTTTATGATAAATTTTATTGAGCTATAAATTGTTATAAAACTACAGCATATTGTTATTTTTTTAAAATTGATCCGGAGAGATTTCTGACATGTTAAACTGATACATCGGAACACTTTCCGGCTCTCAGAATTAAATAGCTTTCTGTCTGCAGAGAACTTCCTCAGTTAACAACTAAATTTTCTGTCAATGCAGGTGTTAACCCGAATCCTGCTTATTTTTAATAATTCAACGCTCATAAATTTATACCGCCATGAAATTATTTCTCAAGATTCTTGCCGCTCTGGTTGCCCTGTTCATTGTTCTGCTAATCGGGTTAAATCTCTACTTCACTGACGACCGGCTGAAAAGCATGATTCTGCCGGAAGTAAATGAAGCGATTGGACGGGAAGTTCAGGTTGAGTCGATGTCCGTTACTTACTTCCGTACATTCCCTCGTTTTGGAGTCAGCATCGGTAATTTTGTTTTGCCATCTGGTAATGATCAGCCCGATGTAGCGTCACTTGAAGAGCTCCTCGTTTCCGTAAAACTTTTCCCGCTGATTGGCGGCGAGGTTGCGATCGGTGAGCTATCGATGATCGGTCCTGATGTGAACTATATTATTTATGAAGACGGATCAACCAATATCGATTTCTTGCTTGAGCTTGCAGAAGAAGATCCTGAAACGGCAGCAGAAGAGGAATCCGGCTATGCGATTGCAATCCCCTATTTCACTCTTCGAAATGCTTCAGTTTTGTACGATGACCGGTCAGAGCAAACCACTATGAAGCTCCGGGGACTTGATGCGGATCTCTCCCTCCGGTTTGCGGATCTGATTGAAAGCACCGTGGATGCCAATCTGGAAAATTTATCGGTTTCCATGGATGGTGAAAACTATATTGAAAATCTTGCTATCAGCCTGCAGCAGGAATCGGTGCTTGACAACGATCGCGAAATCCTGACACTCAGTGAAGGCACACTTTCCATTCGCGGACTCGCACTAAACCTGGCCGGTGAGATAAAAAACTGGAGTGCAGATGCTCCTGAAATGGACCTGCAGTTTTCTTCAAGCTCAGAGAATTTCGGCGAACTTCTGCGTCTTGCACCACCCGAATATGACGAGTATCTCTCAGGTCTTGAAACAAGCGGATCACTGATTTTTGACGGATCTGTGAGTGGTAAAGTTGCTGAAGACAGTCTCCCTCAATTTAATGTACTGGTTGAGGTCAGTGACGGATATATCAAAAACCCGGACCTTCCTGAGGCGATCAGGGATATCCGTTTTAAAATGGAAGCGTCGAACAGTCTTCTTGAAATTGCGCAATTCCAGGCACGTGCCGGTGATAACAATCTCAGCGGATCCGGCAATATCGAGCGCCCATTTGATGAAGATGGCATCTTTTCACTTGAAGCCAGCGGAGATGTGGATCTCTCCACAGTAGGAAGTTTTTATCCGCTTGACGAGGCAGGCATTGAAGAGCTCAGGGGGGAAATTTCACTCAATGCAAATGCAAATGGTCGGCTGGACAGGCCTGAATCTGCCACGTTCACGTCCAGCTTTACACTTACAGATGGATTGTTAAAATATGAAGACGTCCCACAGCCTGTTGAGGGTATTAATGCCGTGATACGGGCAAGCGATGATCTGCTGCGAATCGAATCAAGCGAACTAAAAGCTGCCGGCAACTCTTTTAGTATGAACGGCTCCGTTGCGCGTCCACTCGACGAAAATGAACGCTCTTTTGACATTACAGCTGATCTCAATTTTGATCTTGCAACTGTTAAAGATTTTTATCCGATCGACGAAGACACTCTTACCATGAGGGGCAATCTAACCGCTAATGCAACACTTCGCGGTAAAGCCGATCCCGATCAGCTTGAGCAGGCATTGCAAAACAGCAGGATTGAATTTCAAAACGGTTACCTTTCCCACAAGTCACTTGGCAAACCGCTTGAAGATATCACCCTGGTTGCGAATGCGAGTGGCACCCTCCTTCAGATGGATGAAGCCCGGTTCATATCCGGAAACAACAATTTGCAGATGAGCGGAAATATTGAAAACTACCTGGGTGATAACCCGGTCTTTGATGTTACTGTTCGCGGTGATGCGCTCCTGAGTGATCTGTCTGCCTACTATTCACTTGAACCGTGGGTTAATGAACTGACCGGGGAAGCCAAACTAAATTTAGAAGTAACTGGTCCGGCCGGCAATCCGCAGGATATCGCTTTAAACGGCACCTTTGAGCTGCAAAATGTAAATGCTTCCGGCGATTCACTCTCACTTCCGGTTACAAGTCTGAACGGAAAACTTACCGCAACTCCTGAAGCCATGACACTTGAAAGTTTCAGCATGAACTACGGATCATCCGATTTCCAGGTAGAAGGACGATTGGAAAACTATTTGGGCTTCCTGCAGGAGCATGAAACTGAGGCAACGATGCCAAAACTTTCCGGAAGTTACCGCAGCAAGATGCTAAATACGGATGAGATGATCGACTGGGAAGAAGAGGCTGAAGAAGAGCCCGTCCCTATTGAACTGCCGGAACTTCTGTCCACGGTAACTGCAGAAATTGATTCGCTGATCTATTTTGGCATTGTTGTAACCGACCTGAAGGGAGAAGCGCGTACCAACCCGGAACAAATTCTTCTGGATAATGCTACTGCGAATTTATTTCAGGGTGAGGCAAGTGGCCGGATGACCTGGAATGCAAAAGATCCTGAACGAACGGATATGAGGTTTGTGGGCCGGCTCGACAGCCTTCAGGCGTCATCTTTTTTCCGTGAAATGAATCTCTTTGGAAGTCAGGGCAACATTCATGAATATCTGTCGGGATCTTTCAGCGCTGATACTGATTACTTTACTGAATTTGATGTGTTTCTGAATCCGGATCCCGGAAGCACAAAAGCAAACGGCAGTTTTGGTATGACCAAGGCAAGGCTAAATGGTCATCCTATCCAGGAGAGTGTAGCCGCGTGGCTTGGGTCCTCTGAAATTGAAAACCTGGCCCTGGATAAATGGACAGCTAACTATGTGATTCAGGACACTCTTCTCTCATTTGATAACTTCAGGATGACAAGCGACAGTCTTGGCCTTGAGCTGGACGGAACTCAGCATCTTGTCACTGAAAGAATCAATTACCAGGCTGAACTCATTTTACCGGCCAGGTTCAAAAATGATATAGCAAGTGTACTTTCCGGGCGGGCGGCGGATGCATTGACCCGCGAAGATGGAAAAATCGGCATCCCTCTTAAAATCAGAGGAACTTCTGAAAATCCGAGTGTGACACCTGATGAAAAAGTTATCGAAGATATCCTCAAAAAGTTTTTGAAAGAAGATGTGAGCGGAGCACTCAAAAAACTGTTCGGCGGGGGATAAATTTTGTGGTCCTGTGACTCATCATGTTGCTTTTTGGACAACTATGAATTCTTAACAGCTTTAATTATCATAGTTTGTTGGTTAAACAATTTTTTAAACACATTTATAACTTATGTCTGACCAAAATGAGGTAACCTACCAGTCTGTCTCCTGGGATGATGATTCACTCTTCATTATCGATCAAACGCATCTCCCCGAACGTGAAATCAATCTCCAGCTGAGCTCAGCCGGCCAGGTATGGGATGCAATCAAAAAGCTGAAAGTTCGCGGTGCTCCGGCAATCGGGATTGCAGGTGCTTATGGTTTCTATCTTGGAATTCGCGATTTACAAGCTGAAAATTATGACAGTTTTGAGAGGGAAGCTTCCAGGATTGCCGATTACCTGAACAGTGCACGACCCACCGCTGTGAATTTGTCGTGGGCACTTGAACGTATCAAAAACACACTTTATGCCCACAAGAATGAACCGGTTCAAAAGCTAAAAGAGATTGCGCTTGAAACAGCAATCACCATTCACAATGAAGATCGTCGTCTCTGTAAATCCATTGGCGAGAAAGGTCTTGAAATTGTTCCTGAGAATGCTAATATCCTGACTCATTGCAACACCGGAGGGCTGGCAACTTCGCAATACGGAACTGCCTTTAGTGTTATCTTTCATGCTCACCGGGACGGAAAATTAAAGCTGGCATGGGTGGATGAAACCCGTCCGCTTCTGCAGGGCTCACGCCTGACCGCCTGGGAGATGCAGAAAGCAGGTATCCCGTTCAAACTGATCGTGGATTCTGCTGCGGCTTCCGTAATAAAAGCAGGGTTGGCTGACCTGATTGTTACAGGTGCCGACCGGATTTCGGCCAATGGAGATACAGCAAATAAAATCGGGACTTATAATCTTGCGGTATTGGCACATCACCACAATATTCCATTTTACATTGCTGCCCCCTATTCAACCATCGACCTCAGTCTTGAAACCGGGGACGACATTGTAATTGAAGAGCGCGAAAGCGATGAGGTGACGTCGTTTGGCAGCAAGCCCACTGCGCCCGACAAAACCGAGACCTGGAATCCTGCATTTGATGTTACGCCATCCTCATTAATCACCGGGATCATCACCGAAAAAGGAATTATAAAACCCGATTACAAAAAAAACCTCCGGAAGATGATGGATAGCCGCGAAGAATTCGCCTGATGACTGAAGGCAACAGTACGGCAGTAGACTGTAAGCGATTAAGTCGTCTGGCGAGTGTACCTGGCAAGAAATCGATGGTTTAAAAAAATCCTCATGCTGAAAGGCTTTGAGGTCACAGGCCAGCACTTCCCCAAGAGTAACAATAAGCCAAAACCCTCAGGCTGAAAGCATGACACATCACAGCCCGGGGCAGCCGTGTACAGACCGGGAAATCATGCGCCGATAATCCAGCAGGCTATAGGCCTGTAGCATCACAGCCCGGGGCGAAACGCCCAGGGAAATCACGCGAACCAATCCCCGGCAGGCTGAAGGCCTGGAACAGGACCGGATGTGAACATTCACTGCCATTCAATTCCGGCTTGCGAACATTCGCGGAATACTCTCCGCGGCCCTTAGCGCCCATTGCGGTTACCCCCTCAACTGCTCCAAAATAGCATGTGCCCTGATTCTTCCATGAGATGCATGCCAGAAAACCTTCCCATTCTGAATAATAAGAACCTGGGGCGACTGATGTATAATACCGGATTTTGAAGCAATAAGATTAGATATCGCCCGAAATCTCACAACATTAATAAAATGGAGATCAGCCAGCTCCATGATTGACTCCGAGGCAGCTTCAATTTCCGATTTTGCAAACCAGCAAATACTGCAGGAGTTACTGTGCTTATAGATCAGTTGCGGTTTTTCAGTAGAACGATCAAAAATTTGCTCAAGATCATTTTCTGATTCCGGTATATTCCATACGGATTCATCGATTCCACCGCCTGAGAATGCATTTTTTATACCTGTAAAAAAACTCATACCATTAATTTCCTAAACAAACACCTATATCCTGTGCTGTTTTAATTGTATCATTATCGAGTGGCACCGTCTTTATTTTACCTGCCACATCGGCTATAGGAATGCCAATGATACGATTTTCACGCAAAACAATCAGGTTGTTGTATATCTTTTTTTCCACAGCACGAATAGCCGCAGCCCCAAACCGCAGAGATATCAGCCGGTCATAGGTTGAAGGAGTTCCGCCCCGCTGCAGGTGTCCCAGTACAAGCGAACGAGTCTCTTTCCCAGTTTTTTCCTGCAGCACTTTTTCCAGGTGTTCGCCAATACCGCCAAGCACCTCCGATTGTCCGGGCACTTTCCCTTTTACAAACCGTTCTCCGCCTTTTTCACAGGCACCTTCTGCAACAACCACAATTACATGATGCTGATCCTTCTCCTCCCTCTCCTTTACCTTTTCTGCGATAGAGTCGATAGTAAACTCAATCTCCGGTATCAGGATCACATCTGCTGATGATGAAAGTCCGGCGTGCAGTGCAATCCATCCGGCATAACGACCCATCACTTCCACAATCATAATTCGCCGGTGAGATTCCGCTGTTGTTGTGATCCGGTCGATGGCTTCGGTAGCCGTATTTACGGCTGTATCAAAACCAAGAGTAACATCACACCCCCAAACATCATTGTCGATGGTTTTAGGAACACCTACAATCTTACATCCTTTCCGGCTAAGCCTGTGGGCAATTCTCATTGAGCCATCTCCTCCAATAGCAATCAGTGCATCCATATTGTGTTTTTGAAAAACCTCAATTGCTTCATCCGACCTGTCTTCAACATCCCAGGAGCCGTCACTTTTCTGATAGGGCATCTCAAATGGATTGCCCCGGTTAGCTGTGCCAAGGATAGTGCCGCCCTTCATTGTGATTCCGCGAACCATTTCAGGTGTCATCCGGATAAATAGCTGGTCAGTGTAAAGAGATCCATATCCGTTTTTGATCCCATAGATTTCCCAGCCTTTTTTTAGTCCAGATAATGTTGCAGCCCTTATTACGGCATTTAACCCCGGAGCATCTCCTCCGCCCGTATTAATTGCAATTTTCATACTGCTTCGCTTTCCAGAAGATCATGACCGAGAAAAGCAAGTGTTTCACTCATTCTTTCAAGACCGAGGCCCCGGCGCAAAAGAGCAGGGCGATCGCCTGTCAGGTCAACAATGGTTGTTTGATCGGAGCGCAGCGGCTGCTGATTATCCACAATAATATCGACCAATTTGTCGAACCTGGAGAGAAACATTTCACGATTTGAATCGGAAGGATTACCATGTTCCACATCGTCGAGCCGAGCGGTGATAGCCGTCAGAGGCCGGCCAACGGCTTTGATAATATCAAGACATATCTGATTCTCCGGAACACGTATTCCCACGGTTCTTTTCTTAGGATGAACAAGCAAACGCGGAACTTCCCTTGTAGCAGGCAGAATAAATGTGTACGGACCCGGAATCAGCCGTTTTATCAATTTAAAATTTTCATCGGTCAGATTGGCAAATGTGGAAACATGCTGAAGACTGTAACACATTACTGAAAGATGATCTTTTTTGCTCATATTGCGTATCTGCCTGATGCGGTCTATACCTTTTTTATTCTTATAATCACAACCCAGTGCGTACTGGCTGTCGGAGGGAAAAAGCAAAACCGATTCATTATTTTTTATTTCATCTGCAATTTCAAAAACCCTTTTTTGGTGAGGTGTTTCAGGATGAAGTTTTATGCGATTTGCCATTTTGTTTTTTTAAATTAGAATGAAGGCAGGTGAACTGCCATATTTTAATTATCAAAGTATCCATAATGCTAATTGTAAGTACACATTTTTCTATCACATTAGCAAAACGGTTTTCAACGATTCACAACTTTTTTATGTTCTTAGAAAAGAACATATAATACTAACTCAAAAATAAAATGATTCTATTATGAATACCAGTGTAAAAGCATTTTGGTTAGGTCACTCAACATTTAAACTTGAGTCTCCGTCAGGAAAAATTATTTATATTGATCCCTTTTTAAGTCAAAATCCTGCCACCCCTGAATCAGAGAAACAGCCGGAAAAAGCAGACTATATATTACTTACACATGGCCACGAAGATCATGTTGGCGATACCCTCGAAATTGCCAAACGCACAGGTTGTACTGTAGTCGCCCAGGTGGAGCTGTCTCATCTTTTAAAAAAACACGGGTTGGATGAAGATCAGCGAATAGAGTTTAACAAAGGCGGAACTGTTTCATTTGATGATTTTTCGGTAACGCTTGTAACAGCCAACCACAGCTCGTCATTTGGCGGTGAATATGCAGGAGAAGCAGGCGGACTTGTTGTCTCTTTCAAAGAGGATATCACATTTTACCATCTGGGTGACACCAATATTTTTGGCGACCTCGAACTTTATGAAGATCTGTATGAACCGGATGTACTGGCTGTACCTATGGGCGATCACTATACAATGGGACCTAAAGAGGCAGCTTATGCTGTCGAAATGATGAGTGCTGAGCTTGCCATTCCCATTCATTACGGAACATTTCCTGTACTAACGGGAAAGCCTGAGGATTTTAAATCTCTTACGGAAGAGATTTCTGACACCAGGGTTTTGATTCCGGAGGCTGGTGAACAGTTTCTGAAATAAGACGCAGTCTTACGTTCAGTAATCCTGATTTTGTAATACAGACGGCAAAATTATTGATTAATGTACATGCAAAAACCACCAGGCTGAAAGCCTGAAACATCAAAGCCCGGGGCAAACGTCCCGGGAAATCATGCGCGTCGATAATCCAGCAGGCTCAAGGCCTGTAACAGGTCCAGCCGTGAACCTGCCGGGGTTTAGAATTTTGGCCATGTCTCAATGCGCCAAACCATATCCGGCCACCATACCCTCGCCTGAATTAAATCTGACCTGCTGCAGGCCTTCAGCCTGCCCGTTTGGCGGGATCGCCGCCCCCCGACACAGCCGTGTCGGGGCTGAGTTGCGGCAGGCCTTCAGCCTGAAGAATCGCAGCAAAACTGCTTCTTTAGACTTGCGTACATATTTTCTCCACCTGGTATAAAAATATAGATACATCCATGTAAGCTGATAAATGAACTACTATCCCATACATATCATAGTCAGAGTATCCCAATATCAAGGTAAGAATCCTGTAAAAAAACAGGCTGAAAGCCTGTTAGCATCACAGCCCGGGGCAAAACGCCCCGGGACATGATGCGCGCCCATCACCGGCAGGCTGAAGGCCTGCAGCAGGACAATAATGAAAATTTGATAATATTTTACTGTAAGGAATCCACAGTTTTTGGCTCATACTACCAACAATGAACAAATAAAAATACTATTCATTATGAGTCAATCATTAAAAGCCATCTATATCCATGCCACATTCGGAACTAAAGGTCGTAAGCCAACCATCAATGAGAAGATCGCACCGCAACTGCATGCGTTCATGGCAGGTGCCTTCAAAAAAATTGACAGCCCAGCTCTGATCATTAATTCAGTGCCGGATCACATTCATGCACTGTTTCGCATGTCAAAAAATGAAACAATCGCTGCCATCATGGAAGAGGTGAAGAAAAGTTCATCACTATGGATGAAACAACAAAAATTTGGAACACAACAGTTTTACTGGCAAAAAGGATATGGGGCTTTTTCAATCAGCGGGTCCCATCTGGATATCGTTAGCCGGTATATCGCAAATCAAAAGGAGCATCACCAAACATTGACATACAAGGAAGAGGTACAGCGATTGATGGAGAAATATAACGTGCAGGAGTTCAATCCCGACTATTACTGGGATTAAAATGGAATAATATCACAAATACTCGCAATAATTAAATCTGACCTGCTGCAGGCCTTCAGCCTGCCCGTCTGGTACCCACACCTGAAACCCCGACACAGCCGTGTCGGGGCTGAGTTGCGCCAGGCATTCAGCCTGAAGAATCGCAGAAAAATTGCTTCGTTAGACTTGTGTACATATTTTCTCCACCTGACATAAAAATATAGATACATCCATGTAAGCTAATAAATGAACTACTATTTCATATATATCATATTCAGAGTGTCCCAATATCGAGGTCAGAAACCTGTAAAAAAACAGGCTGAAGGCCTGTAGCAGCACAGCCCGGGGCAACCGCCCCGGGAAATCACGCACGTCGATAAACCGCCAGGCTGTAGGCCTGTAGCAGGACCGGTCGCAAGTAGATCAAACCATTCCATTTCGATTGTCTTCCATTGCACAAAAACCACCTTCCCTCGTATTTGTACTCAATATCCGGAACTCAAAAACTAAACATACATATTCAGTATGAAGAATATCATCACACCGGTCACCGATACATAAAGCCAGATCGGGAAAGTCCATTTGGATACTTTTCTGTGGGTTTTAAATTTACCGGCAAATGCAAAATAAAAACTTGTTAAAACGAGCGGTACGATAAATGCAGAAAGAATGATATGAGTGATCAGTATAAAAAAGTAGACAGGCCGGATCATCCCCTCTCCCGGGAAAGGTGTGTGACCTACAAAATTGTGGTATAGCAAATAGCTAATCAGAAAGAGAGCCGAAGTAACAAAGGCTGTCAACATTAACTTCATATGCTTTACAAATTCTCTCTTTTTGATAGCTCTGAAACCCAGCAGAATAAATACCGTGCTTGCACTATTTAGCAGCGCATTCAGCGCGGGCAGCTGATTCACCCAGGAGGCCGTGGTATCAGCAGTTTCCCTGAAATAAATCAGCCATATAAGAAATGCAAAGGCTACAACACTGATCAGAATTATTGTGCCTATAGCTTTCGGCACACTAAGTTCCTTAAACACGCTGATCGTAATTTTGTCTTTTACATTTTCACTCATAGTAGCTTTAGTAGCTTTAAGTTTTTAAATCGTTTTGCGCACAGAAATATCGTGTGGAAATATTAATTATGCATGAAAAAAGTAAATTTGATAATCTTTTACAGGTCAATTTTACTTCGACAGATGCATAAAGCGGCTTTAAGCATTTCATAACTAACTATATTTCAGCAGGTTTAATTCTTTAACCAGGAAAATAAATTCCGGGAGTCTGCCGGGTTCACAGAAAAGAATTAGTCCGCCAATTCTTTAGGTATTTTTAATTAAACTGTTATATTTTATTGATCACGATTGTTTGGCATACATATTCACTCTGACAACTATTTAGAATGATTTTAAATATTGATGACCGGCCCGATTTTTATGTGGAGATTTGCAGAAAATCGGTACCTTCATGCCTGCCAAAAACTGATATTAAATATTTTAAAAAACTGATTAATCTCTACTGATTTATGGCTCAGATTTTTCCAAAGTGGGCAAATGATGTTCCGAGACGCTTGCTCATTGGTGTTATCATATTTTTAAACGGAATTGTTTTCGCTATCTGGTATTTTTTCTCACCTGAATTTACAGATGTTGGTTATGCACCTGTACAACCTGTGCCTTTCAGCCACCAGGTTCATGTCGGAAAACTGGGAATGGACTGTCAATACTGTCACACCCAGGTTTTTGATTCGAAACATGCCAATGTTCCGGCAACACAAACCTGTATGAATTGTCACAACCAAATCAGAACTGACGTTGAAACTCTCGAACCGGTTCGTGAAAGCTGGGAAACAGGTGAACCTATTGAATGGGTACGTGTGCATATGCTGCCCGATTACGCCTATTTTAATCACAGTGCCCATGTAAATGTTGGAGTGGGCTGCGAGTCCTGCCACGGAAGAATCGACAGAATGGAAGTGGTGCAACAGGTTGAACCGCTTAGTATGGGATGGTGCCTCGACTGCCACAGGGAACCTGAGAAATTTGTCCGGCCTGTTGAAGAGGTGACAACCATGGGATACCAGGTAGAAAATCAGCTTGAAAAAGGAATGGAATTAGTTGCAAAACAAAATATAAATGCCCCGCAGTATTGTCAGGGCTGCCATTATTAAACCAATTGACAACGACCAGGATTTGAATAAAAGTATTTGTATCGAATGAGCAATGAAATAAAGCAAACAACGTACTGGAAAAGTTTAGGCGAACTTGCGCAAAACGAAGAGTATAAAAAATATGAAGGGCGTGAGTTTCCTGTAAATGCTTCCGAGATGACAGACCAGGTGTCCCGCAGAAGTTTTTTGAGAGTCATGGGAGCTTCCATTGCATTGGCAGGATTTGCTGCCTGCCGCAAACCAGTGCAGAAAATTTTACCCTATACGGAACAGCCTGAAGATTTGGTTTTAGGAAAACCCCTCTATTATGCCACCTCAATGCCATTCCAGGATACCGTAACAGGATTGCTTGTTGAAAATAACGAAGGCCGGCCTACAAAGATAGAAGGCAACGAGATGCACGAAGCCAGTTCCGGCAGAACAAGCCTATATCATCAGGCAGCTGTACTCTCAATGTACGATCCAGACAGGTCGCGTTCCGTAAGAAAAGACGGAGAAGAAATTTTTGACGGAGATTTTATAAGTTTTGCAGAGAGTCATTTTGCAGATACAGAAAGGAGTATTGCTTTTATCAGCGAAGCAAACTCATCCCCAACTTACAACAGGCTCAAACGCCTGGTTTTGGAAAAGTATCCAAATGCACGCTGGGTTACATATGAGCCATTTGGAGACAATAACGCTATTGAAGGTACAAACCTGGCTTTCGGAGAACGTCTAAGAACCGTTAACCATTTCGGCAATGCAGACCTGGTCGTTTCTCTCGATCACGATTTTATGAATCCGCACGCGGATAAAAACAGTGTTCAGAATTCCGTTGAACTTACATCTAAAAGAAAAGTAAGCTCAACACAAGATTCAATGTCGCGAATCTATGCTGTTGAAAGTACATTTACGAATACCGGTTCATACGCCGATCACAGGCTGAAGCTGAAAGCATCTGAAGTTGAAGCTTTCACGTATGCCCTCGCAAAAAAGTTATCCGAATCACTTTCCGGATTAGAGGCATTTGCCGAAGTAGCCAATCCATTTGTAAATCATGACTGGGTTACTGTTCTCGCCGAAGAGTTGCTGAACTACAGAAACAGAGGAATTCTTACCGCAGGTTATGAACACCGACCTGCAGTACATGCTGCAGTGGCTGCCATTAACCTGGCACTCGGTAATGCCGGCGCTACAGTAACCTATCATCGTGCAGATTTCATGGATGATCAAAACAGCAGGGATGAGTTTATATCGCTTGTTGAAGATATGAAAGCCGGAAACGTCGATACCGCAGTAATAATTGGAGCAAACCCGTTTTTTACAGCACCTTCTGATCTTGATATCTCTCTTGCATTTGAAAATGTTCAGACGAAATTTCACCTGTCTGATTATTTTGATGAGACCTCTAAAGTGTGCAACTGGCATGTTCACAGGTCACATTTTCTTGAGGCCTGGGGCGACGGTTACTCCTACAACGGCACCCGGTCCGTCATTCAGCCGCAGATAAAACCTCTTTATGAAAGCTGGAGTGAACTTGAATTCCTGAACACTATTTTAACCGGCGATTATAATGAAGGTTATGAATTGGTTCGTGAAACATGGCAAAATATCTACCCTGATGATTTTGAAAACAGGTGGCGAAAAATACTTCACGATGGCATAGATTCACCTGATCATTTTGAAACCGCTGCGGTTTCACTTTCGGGAAATTTTTCTCAGTCTGTACAGCCATTTCTTGGTCATACACCTGTTCAGGATATTGAGATTGTTATTAAACCGGATATAAACATTTTCGATGGCAGGTTTGCCAACAACGGGTGGCTACAGGAGCTCCCCGATCCGATGACAAAAGTTACATGGGATAATGTGGCCCTGATGAGCCCGGCTACTGCACGTAAACTCGGGATTGACCCTGAACGTCATCTATCTGAAAAAGAATCACCGGTTGTCAGAATCTCTGCAGGAGGAAATTTAATTGAGATTGCGGCATGGGTACAGCCCGGCCACGCCGAAGACTCTGTCACACTCACTGCAGGTTATGGCCGCAATGGTATCGGGCGGGTAGCGGATGGTGTTGGAGTAAATGTTTATCCCTTAAAAACATCCGGGAATTCATATTTTCAGCCTGCTGAAATATCACTTACAGGACGATCTTACGAAATTGCAAGCACACAGAATCATCACAATCTTGAAGGCCGTGACATGATCCGGACGGCTACCATTGAAGAGTATCGTTCGAATCCGGATTTTGCATCTTACGAAAGCGTTCACGGCTATGAAGTGCCCGGGATGAAAGAAGCTCGTGAAATTGGACAGGAAGATCCTGTTTCACTTTTCACTCCATTTTCACCTCCCGATTATCAGCCGCAGTGGGGAATGGCCATTGACCTTAACGCCTGTTTTGGATGTGGAGTTTGCACAATTGCCTGTCAGGCTGAAAATAATATTCCTGTTGTAGGTAAAAGGGAAGTAGGCAGAAAAAGAGCCATGCACTGGATCCGCACGGATCGCTATTATGAAGGTGATACCGACAATCCGAAAGCATATCACCAACCTGTTCCCTGCATGCATTGTGAATTGGCACCATGTGAACAGGTTTGTCCTGTCGCGGCAACTACCCATAGTGATGATGGTATGAACCAGATGACCTACAACCGCTGTATTGGTACACGATACTGTGCAAACAACTGCCCTTATAAAGTAAGACGGTTTAATTTTTTCAATTACACACAGGAATATCTGACTACAGGTGATGATCCTGAGATCATCCAGATGGCCATGAACCCGGAAGTTACCATTCGGTTCAGGGGGGTTATGGAAAAGTGTACATATTGTGTTCAGCGGGTAAATTATGCCAAAATTGAAACAAAGAAAAAATCCGGCACCAAACGCCCGCCTGACGGTATGGTTCAAACAGCATGTCAACAGGCATGTCCTGCAAATGCTATTACGTTTGGAGATTTGACAGACCAAAACAGCGTGGTATCAACCCATAAAAAGAATGATCGTAACTATGTGATGCTTGAAGAGCTGAATGTACGTCCTCGTACCTCTTACCTCGCAAAATTACGGAATGAAAACCCGGAACTGGCTTAATTGATAAGTATTTAATCAGGAATTTTAGAAGACATGAGTAAAACGTACGAATACGTACCGGAACCTGCACTCGTGAAAGGAAATCACGATTTTAGCAGTATTACATCACTTATTACGGATATAAATCTTCGTCCGACACCAAAAGGATGGTACCTGGCATTTGCAGTTTCAAACCTGCTGCTTTTTGTCATGCTGGTATCCATCGGCTACCTGGTTTGGGAAGGTACAGGAATATGGGGCCTTAACAGTACAGTAGGCTGGGGATGGGCAATTATTAACTTTGTATGGTGGGTCGGAATCGGACATGCCGGCACACTGATATCGGCAATTTTATTTCTTTTCCGGCAGGACTGGCGTACGGCCATTAACCGTTTTGCAGAGGCAATGACTATCTTTGCCGTGATGTGCGCCGGGGTATTTCCGGCAATTCACGTAGGTCGTATCTGGGTCGTTTACTGGATGTTCCCGCTGCCCAACCAGATGGCAATGTGGCCTAATTTTGCCAGCCCCCTGCTCTGGGACGTGTTTGCGGTCTCTACTTATTTCACGGTTTCTTTCCTGTTTTGGTATGTGGGCCTTGTTCCTGATCTTGCTACTATAAGAGACCGTATCAAAAGTAAAACCGGTAAATTTCTCTACGGTGTCTTTTCATTAGGCTGGAGAGGAAGCAACAGGCACTGGTGGAATTACGAGAAAGCATATATGATTCTTGCCGGCCTTGCTACTCCCCTGGTACTGTCAGTTCATACCATTGTATCGTTCGATTTTGCTGTATCTATTATTCCCGGCTGGCATACAACTATTTTCCCGCCCTATTTTGTGGCAGGAGCAGTTTTTTCCGGTTTTGCTATGGTACTATCTTTGATGATTATCTGTCGCAAAATCTACAAGCTGGAAGATATCATGACTGTAGATCATATTGAAAAGATGAATATCATCCTAATGGTAACCGGTACAATGGTCGGTTTTGCATACCTGATGGAATTTTTCATGGCATGGTACAGTGGTGTTGAATATGAAAAAGCAATCTTTATGCTCAGAGCTACCGGACCATACGCGTGGGCTTACTGGATAATGATAGCGTGTAATGTGATTTCGCCTCAATTTTTCTGGTCAAAGAAACTGAGAAGAAATGTTACATTTACATTTATTATTTCAATTATTGTAAATATTGGTATGTGGTTCGAGCGTTTTGTTATTACAGTAACCTCTCTTTCTACCGACTATATGCCATCATCATGGGCTTATTACTCCCCGACAATTTGGGATGCGTTAACATATATCGGAACATTCGGGCTCTTTTTTACTTTCTTCCTTCTCTTTTTGAGATTTCTGCCCATGGTTGCTGTTGCGGAACTGAAAGGAGTTATGCCACAGGCTGATCCTCATAATTATGACGAGGAGACCGGTGAATACACCCCGCATGAAGTAATCGTACCTGAACCCAAAAATGAATCAGTATAAACAGACAACATAATGAATTCAGCTGCTTCAAATAAATCACTTTACGGTATGCTTGCCGAGTTTCGAAATCCAAAGGAACTGGTTGATGCGGCGCGTATTGTTAATAAAAACGGCTTTAAAAAATATGATACCTTCAGCCCTTACCCGATCCATGGAATGGATAAGGCTATGAGTTTAAAAAAGTCGAAACTGGGATGGATTGTTCTTGTTCACGGTCTGCTTGGTTTCTCCGGAGCCTTGCTGATGATCTCCTTTATGATGGTATTTGACTATCCGCTGAATATAAGCGGTAAAACACTTTTTAATGTTCCTGCATGGATCCCGGTTACATTTGAGCTTACTGTTCTTCTTTCAGCTTTTGGTGCTGTATTTGGAATGTTTTTCCTTAACGGTTTGCCCAAATTAAACCATCCGCTTTTTAGCTCCGAAAATTTTAAAAAGGCAACCAATGACGGTTTTTTTGTATGCGTTGAATCTACAGATCCGCTGTTCGATTCAGAAAAAGTACATAAATTGCTTGAAGAAGCCGGAGCCGCAAATATTGAAAAAATCTACGATGAAATTTGATCAGCAACATTCAGACCAATTTTAACGACCAGAAATAATGATATTGGCTAAAAAGATTATTTACTTACTGCTACTGGCATCCGTTCTGTTTATGTCGTGTCGCGGTCAGAAATCAGAAAAACCACCTGTGCATCCTAATCTGAACATGGATTTTCAAAACAGGTTCAATGCCCAGGAAGAAAATGAATTCTTTGCCGATAACCGTGCGATGAGGCCGCCGGTTGAAGGAACTGTGGCTCGCGGCCTGCTGAAAGAAGATGTTGAATACTATGAAGGGCTGAATCCGGATAGCTCTTTTGTGGAAGATATTCCAATGGAAGTTACGGGGTCTTTTATCTACAGGGGCCAGGACAGATATGATATTTACTGCTCTGTTTGCCATGGCGGCACAGGTGACGGAAGAGGAATTATAATGACCGGCGACTACGGTTATGTGCCCGCCCCCTCATTTCACAGCAATCGGCTGCGCGAAGTTCCCGACGGTGAAATATACTCCGCTATTGCAAACGGCATTCGAAATATGCCATCATATGCTACCCAGATACCGGTTGAAGACCGCTGGGCTATTGTCTCTTATGTACGCGCACTTCAGCGGAGTCAGTATATACCTGAGGATCAAATGCAGCAATTTGACGTTGATCTTGCAGACCTGATGCAAAGATACGAAGAGGAACAGCAGGCTCTTGCTCAAGAACGTGAAGCAGCAGCTGCCGCTGATGCAGGAGCTGAGGTCAGTGCCTCCCGCGGCGAGTCGCTCTATACCCAATATGCATGTAACACGTGCCACTCATTGGATGGAAGTCGTTTAGTCGGTCCTTCGTTTCAGAATTTGTTCGGAAATGACCGGCCTCTTGAAGACGGCTCCGTTGTTACTGCAGATGAAGATTATATTTATGAATCTATCACTGAACCTTCAGCCAAAGTTGCAGAAGGGTATCCGAATGTTATGCAACCGTATGATTACCTTTCAGAGAGTGAACTTCAATCACTTATTGAGTTCATCAAAGCACAATCAGATAATTAAAATCGTTGAATACAGGAATTTTTCATGGCTACAAGCAGTCCAAAAATAACAGATTCCCTCCAGTTTCCTGAACATATACAGACATCAAAAGTCTTGTATGGCACAGGAATTGTTGGCTTACTTGCAAGCGCTGTAGGTTACTTCCTGAACTCGGAACAATTTTTCTTTTCTTACCTGACAAGTTTTACCTATTTCACAAGTTTCGCTTTAGCTGCACTGATTCTTCTGATGATCCATCACATTACTCAGTCTTCATGGGGAGTAGTAATCCGGCGAATACCGGAAGCTTTCTCATCAAACCTCTGGATATGGGCTATTTTTATTATCCCCATACTCTTTGGAATGCACTCTCTTTATCACTGGACTCACACAGAAGATGTTCTTGCCGATCCGATCCTGGCTGGCAAAATGCCTTACCTGAATGAGACGTTCTTTGTGATTCGACAAATCATCTATTTTTCAATATGGGGATTTATAGGATACAAGCTTCATAAAGTGTCAGTCGAAATGGATAGAACCGGTAACTGGGGACTAACTCAATTGCTGAAAAAATACAGTGCTCCCGGAATCCTGATATTTGCATTAACCGTTGCATTCGCAAGCTTCGACTGGCTGATGTCTCTCGATCCTCACTGGTTCTCAACCATGTTTGGCGTTTACTTTTTTGCAATGAGTATTCAAGCCTTTTTCCCTTTGATGATTCTCTTGATTTCCTGGATGCAGAAACGGGGAATTCTTGAAAACACTATATCCAAATCTCATATATACGATATGGGAGCTTGGTTTTTTGGGTTTACGGTTTTCTATGCATATATAGCTTTCAGTCAGTTGCTGCTTATCTACTACGCCAATATTCCTGAGGAGACTTTGTGGTTTTATCACCGGCTTGAAGGCAGCTGGGCTTTCGTTTCCTATTCACTGATCATTGGCAGATTTGTTCTTCCGTTTATTCTTTTACTTAACAGAGACACCAAACATCAGAAAAAACTGTTAATTTTTACATCGGTATTGGTATTATTCATGCACTTTGTTGAAGTTTACTGGATTGCAATGCCAATTCTAAGTCATCACGGGGTTCACATAAGCTGGATGGATATCACAACATTTTTTGGCCTGGGCGGAATATTCTTCGGCCTGTTTTTTCAGCGCCTGAAAAAACACAACCTGGTTCCGGTGAACGATCCTAAACTTGCCGAATCCCTGGATAAGCATTACCACCAATAAATGATTTCTGATTTATAAGCGTAAGAACATGAGTAACAAAAAAAACAACTTTACAAAAGACCAAAAAGCAAAGATTGCGCTTGAAGCTGTTTCAGGAGGCAAAGAGAAGCTCAAAGAACTTGCATCAGAACACGATATTTCTGAAGATAAAATTATGGACTGGGCAAGAGAACTTGGAGTTATCGACTCTGAGGAGGAAGCGAAAAAAACTTCTGAGACAGATGAATCGTTTAAGACCGAAGATCGTGTAGATCTGGAAGTTGCCAATGAAAACTTTTCCGATTCGATCAATTTCGGCGCAATGACCGATGATCTTAATGTGAAGAAATTAACTTTCTGGACGATCTTCGGAACGTTCCTGATCCTTGTAATGATTGTGGGTATAATTGAGATATATGATTATACAATAGATTCAGCTCAGCAGGAAGTTGCAAAAGAAAGTACTTTTTATGATATATCTGAGTTAAAAGAAAGAGACCAGGAAACGTTAAACAGCTATGGAGTTGTTGATCCTGATGAAGGTATCTATCGAATACCGATTGATAGTGCCATATCATTAACAGCAAAAAATTCAGAATAGTTAAAACAGAATGAAAACAGCACTGAGAATTGCAGGTTTTCTTTCAGTGCTTTTGATTACCGAGATATCGACAGCACAATTGAACCAGGGGAAACCTGCGATACTTGAAAATATTGGAATCGAGGAAAAGCTGGGTGAACAGATTCCTCTTGATGTCACGTTTGCAAACTCTGAAGGAGATTCCGTTACAATCGGTGATTTACTTGAAGAGGGAAAACCGGTACTTCTTAACCCGCTTTACTATGAGTGTCCTATGTTATGCGGGCTCGTACTTGAGGGCGTATTTAAAGTAGTAAATGAATTACAGTGGAATCCGGGCGAGGACTATATCATTATCTCTTTCAGTATCGATCCCGACGAAACAAGTGATCATGCAGCGAGAAGTAAAGAAAAATATGTAAACAAATTAGACCGGAAGGGTGCCGAATCCGGGTGGCATTTGTTAACCGGCAATGAAAATAATATTCTGAAACTGACGGAAGCAATCGGTTTTAAATATACATATGATGAAAGAACCGGCGAATATGTGCACGCGGCGGCAATCAGTTTTTTAAGCCCTGACGGGAAAATAACCCGTTATTTGTATGGTATTGAGTTTCCTGAATTTAGTCTTCGAAATGCCCTGTATGAGTCTGCTGACGGAAAAATAGGATCAGCCGTTGATCGTGTTGTATTGTATTGCTTTACATACGATCCTTCGTCCGACAGTTATGTTCCGGTGGCATTAAATATAATGAAACTGGGGGGCTTGGCTACTTTAATATTTCTCGGTATATTTCTTGGTCTTTTCTGGATGAGGGAAAAAAAATCGTCACAAACGCAAACATTTGAAATTGAAAAATGATTGAATTCTTAGATTGGATGCTTCCTCCGGCCAAAAGCACAATGGCGGGTGAAACGGATGCACTGTTTTATTTTATAAATATCGTAAGTTTCATTTTTTTAGTCGGTATTACAATAGCTATTCTCTATTTCTCATGGCGCTACAGGCGGCGATCGGAAGAAGATGTAACCCCTGTTATTACCCACAACAATAAACTTGAAATAACCTGGTCTGTAATTCCACTTATTCTTGTAATTATTGTATTCGGATGGGGATTCACCGGGTATCTGAATTCAATTACACCACCCGAAGATGCATACGAGATCAGGGTTGTGGGCAAATCCTGGCTCTGGGAATTCCACTACAAAAATGGAGCGGTCAGTGTAAATGAACTACATGTGCCCGCTAACAGACCCGTGAAACTTGTGATGACATCCTCTGATGTAATTCACTCATTTTACGTTCCCGACTACCGGATCAAAAGAGATGTTCTGCCCAATCGATACAGCTCAGTATGGTTTGAGGCTATCGAACCGGGGGAATCTGTAATTTTCTGTACCGAATACTGCGGAACAGCTCATTCAGATATGATTGCAAGTGTTATTGTACATGAGCAAAAGGATTTCCAGCGATGGCTTGCTACTTCAGCATCAGAGGGCGAGGATCAGTCACCGGTTGATCTCGGTAAAAGTCTCGTAGAGCGTAATGCATGCCTTACATGCCACTCTGTAGATGGCACTGAGCAGCTGGGCCCCACTTTCCAGGGTATCTGGCAACGCGAACAGACAATGCAAAGCGGTGAAACAGTGATAGCTGATGAAAATTACATTCGTGAAAGTATACTCGAACCCAATGCTAAAATTGTTGAAGGCTATAATGCGATAATGCCCTCTTTTTCCGGGTCACTCGACGATCGTCAGATTGACGCAATTATCGAATATTTAAAAACTATAGATTAATATGGCTACAGAAGAAACTGCAAGAATAAAAAAACTACAGGTTCAGCGTTACAAGCCTGAAGAAAACCCAAAAGTCCATTTCCTGAATGCGGAAAAAGGCATCTGGTCCTGGTTAACCACGATTGATCATAAGCGGATCGGGATCATGTATCTCGCATCCATAGCTGTATTCTTTTTTATCGGCGGAATGCTTGCAATTTTACTGAGGACGGAACTTCTTACCCCGGCTCAAAATTTTGTGGATGCCAATACCTACAATCAGATCTTTACCCTGCATGGGGCAATCATGATTTTCTTCTTCCTGATTCCCTCGGTACCTGCCGCCCTGGGGAACCTGATCCTGCCTCTTCAGCTGGGCTGTAAAGATGTGGCTTTTCCGAGATTAAACCTCGCAAGTTATTACATCTATGTTATTGGAGCACTTTTTACTCTGACAGCTATTTTCACCGGCGGACTCGACACAGGATGGACATTTTATACCCCCTACAGCAGCACCACTTCAGGATCGAATGTACTTTTAATGACCCTGGGGATTTTCATTCTTGGTTTTTCGTCCATTCTGACCGGCTTAAACTTTATTGTTACTATCCATAAGCTTCGGGCACCTGGTCTTACCTGGAGTAAACTGCCTCTGTTTCAATGGTCACTTTATGCTACAAGTATAATCCAGGTATTGGCTACTCCTGTACTGGCCATTACTCTCTTACTGCTTACAATGGAGCGTGCATTGAGTATTGGTATATTTGATCCGAATCTTGGCGGAGACCCTGTTCTTTATCAACACTTTTTCTGGTTTTATTCCCATCCTGCAGTATATATTATGATTGTTCCGGGATTTGGTGTTATCTCTGAAATTATCTCTACATTTTCTAAAAAGACAATTTTCGGATACTGGGCCATAGCACTTTCATCACTTGCCATTGCATTTATCGGATTCCTGGTATGGGGACACCACATGTTTACAGCCGGTCAGTCATCACTGGCAAATATGGTCTTCTCCTTTTTAACATTCCTTGTTGGAATCCCAACCGGTATAAAAATCTTTAACTGGCTGGCAACCATGTACAAGGGCTCTATTGATATGAAAACCCCGATGCTCTATGCAATGGTTTTTCTCTTTTTATTTACAATCGGGGGATTTACCGGAATTATGCTGGGAGCACTTTCAGTAGATATCCATGTACATGATACTTATTATGTAGTAGCCCATTTCCACTACGTGATGATGGGCGGAATGGTGATGGCGTTCCTGGGCGGACTTCACTATTGGTGGCCAAAAATGTTTGGAAAAATGTACAGCGAATACTGGGCGAAAATTTCGTGTGCCATTATCTTTATCGGCTTTAATATGACATTTTTACCACAGTTTGTGATGGGTTCCCAGGGAATGCCCCGAAGATATTATAACTACATTGATCAGTTTCAGCCGTTTCACCAATTTTCTACAATAGGTTCTTATGTACTGGGAATCGGCTTTTTCATTATGTTCGGTTACCTGCTTCACTCACTTCTCAGGGGTAAAAAAGCCACGGCTAATCCGTGGGGAAGCAGGGCTCTCGAATGGCAGGTATCCTCACCGGCACCGCAGCACAATTTTGAGCATACTCCTGTTATCATTAACGGACCTTATGATTACCATAAGCCAATGTCGGAGTTTCAGCTTGGTATTGCAGGTTCACACAACGGGCACGGTTCAGACGCAGATATCTCACAAACAAATAAAGAACAAGCGGCTGATAAAGCCAAATAAACAACTATCCGACAAATTATTATGTCTCAAACATCGGCAATTGATCAATTGACAGCACACGTGCAGCATCACTTTGTGGATTCAGATCAGCAATTTGAATCAGCAAAAATGGGCATGTGGGTTTTCCTTGTAACTGAAATTCTGTTTTTTGGCGGTTTATTCGCAGCTTACATCGTATACCGGGCATGGTATCCTGATTTGTATATCATGGCATCCGAACAGCTCGATACGTTTTGGGGTGGTGTAAATACCGTCGTTCTGATCGGAAGTTCTCTAACCGTAGCTATGGCGATTCGCTCTGCACAGCTGAACCAGCAAAAAGGCATCGTCATCAATCTTTTGATAACAATTGCCCTGGCATTTGTCTTTATGGTGATTAAATATTTTGAGTACTCCCATAAATTTGAACTTGGAATTTTCCCGGGTGCCTACTACACATTTGAGGGAATTGATCATCCGCAGGCCAATATCTTTTTCAGCATCTACTACATGATGACCGGCTTGCATGGCGTTCACGTTATAGTTGGTATCGGTTTAATGGTCTGGTTACTGGTTAAAGCCCGAAAAGGTGTTTTTCACAGTAATTACTACACACCGGTTGAAATCACAGGCCTTTACTGGCACCTCGTTGATATCATATGGATTTTCCTGTTCCCACTTTTATACTTAATTGACTAATTATAATAACAGAATAAGATTATGAGCGGACATCATATCTCTTCAGCTAAATTTTTATGGGGAGTCGGTATCTCCCTTTTGATCCTGACAATCATAACTGTTGGTGTTGCCTTTATTGAAATTCCTTCTCCCTGGAATATCGTGGTTGCAATTGCGATCGCATTGGTGAAAGCGAGTATTGTAGCTGCCTTTTTTATGAATTTATACTGGGACAGCCGTTTCAACCTTTTGCTTCTCGTAGTGGGAATTCTCTTTTTTATACTGCTGATAGGTATAACCCTGATGGATACGCTTTACCGCACGGATCCCCTTCCCTCTTTTTAAACCAGATTCTTACATATGAGAGATAAGAATCATTTTTCGAAAATTGTTTTATGTGTACATTAGTGAATAACTGTTTATTCATTTAATAATCGAAATTACAGGAACAGCATGCCAACTGAACTATCTACAGGAATGATCGGTAATTTTGAACTTACCGCTATCGAAACAGGAAGATTCAGACTTGACGGCGGGGCTATGTTTGGTGTGGTGCCTAAGACTTTATGGAGTAAAAAGCTTCCCGCAGATGAAAAAAACAGGATTCCAATGGCAATGCGGTGCCTGTTGGTAAAATCCCGTGCAACAGATAAAATTTACCTGATTGATAATGGCTCCGGCACAAAGTTCAATGATAAGATGGAACGTATATATGCACTCGATTACGACCACAGTAACCTGACAGACTCCCTGAGCAGTGCCGGGATTAAACCTTCGGATATTACGGATGTTATTTTTTCGCATCTGCATTTTGACCATTGCGGCGGTACCACCTTTTATGATGATAAGGGAGAACTGAAACATCTTTTCGAAAATGCAACATATCATGTAAATAAGAGACACTGGAATAATGCCAATAATCCGAATACACGCGAACAGGCAAGTTTTCTGACTGAAAATATTGAACCTATTTCTGAAAGCGGCAGGCTAAACCTTGTTAGTGATAATCATGAATTTGAAAACGGATTTGATACAATCCCGGTGAATGGCCATACAATCGGGCAACAGCTTCCCCGCATTCAGGACGAAAACAGAACGTTACTATTTGCTGCTGACCTGTTGCCTACATTTGCCCATGTACCTATCCCGTGGGTGATGGGTTATGATATGTACCCGGTTCAAACACTGGAGGAGAAGGAAACTATTTTACATAAGGCTGCTGAGAATAACTGGCACTTTTTCATGGAACATGATGCTGATAACGAGATAATCACAGTTAAGAAAGAGAACAACAGATTTTCTTTCAAGAACGCTGCTACACTCAGTACCCTTTTATAACATTTCAATTCCAATGAAATGTTTATAATTAACTGTCTGTTTAAAATATTTCAATCTCTCTGCGTTTTAGTTAGTGACCTGCATCTAAAAAAAATTTAACAACTTGAAGAATAAACCAGATAAACATAACGAAGCTAAAATTCTGATAGAATCACTCCGCCGCTATCATCAGAATCTGAGCAGAGACCGAAAGGTATCAGTACTGTTTATTATTGCCGGAATTCTATTATCAGGTTTTTTGATTCTCACACTGCTTGAACAGTGGTTCTATTTTTCCGCTCCCATAAAGACTATAAGTCTGCTTATCACAATTTTTATCTCATTTTTTGCAGGGTATGTCACATTTAAAAAATATGCCGCAATAAGCTTCTCTTCCTTCTACAGAAACTTTTTTAAAAGCCTGGAATACCCTGAATTATTACACGCTGTAGATCTGTTTCTTAAAAAACCGGGGCGGGAATCACCATTTCATGAGCTTGCCATTCAAAAAAACCTTGAAAACATTAATCGGCAAAAGCTTAAGAAAGATCTGGAGCACTTCACTTCGCAGCAGCCTGTTCACCGGTACATGCAATTTGCGATTATACTTTTTGTACTGGCTTCATCTCTCTTCACTCTTAACCTCTTCTATAACGACACAGGTGTTAAACGATCTGTTTACTTTTGGCAAACGTTTGAAAAACCAAATCCTTTTGCTTATACCGTTTCACCAGGATCGATTACACTGGAACACGGCTCTGAACTGATACCTGAGGTCCTGTTTAACGGAAATGAACCCGAACGTGTTTTCCTTGCACTCAAAACGGAAATTGAAGAAGAGTTCCGCCTGAGACCCATGAGAAAAAGCACTGCTGATTCCGTATACACAGCTCAGGCTGTTGAATTAACATCCAACGCAGAGTATAAGATTATAATGGATGAATTTGAGAGTTCAACTTTTCAGATTGATGTACAGCTCAGGCCACGCTTTGAACTGTTGTCTGTTGTGGTTCAGCCTCCTGCCTACACCGGATTGTCGGGTGAATCGTTTGAATATCCTTTTTCCCGGATCCCGGCTTACAAAGGATCAACTGTTAACATAGCGGGTATTCCCAACAAACCTGTTCAGGATATCTCAATCTTACACCGGAATCAGCTGAAAAAATTATCAGATACGGACGATAAACCCGGAGAGTTTGAATATTCATTTACTGTTGACACACCTGATACCATCCGGTTTCAACTTGTGGATTCTGATAGTTTGACAAATAGAAATCCTTTTAAATTTACCCTCGATATTGTTGAGGACGAACTGCCTACTGCAGTTATACGTGAACCTGAAACAAATATTACCGTTGCTGAACCAAAGGAATTGAATATTCTCTATCAGGCAACTGATGATTTCGGCCTCACTAAAGCAAATCTTGAGTGGGAAATGAAAAGAGCTTTTGTCAGCGAACCCGTACGCGGAAGAATATCACTGAAAAAACCCTCCATCGGACGCTCCGACATGGTGGAATGGAACCTCAAATCTCTTGACATGCGCCCCCGTGATGAAGTTACATTCTGGATCAGGGTTTGGGACAACGATGAAATAAATGGTTTTAAATCCGGTACATCGCAGCGACTGACTCTTACCATGCCGTCAATGAGTGCTTATTTTGAGGAGATTGATTCGAAAGAGAAAGATATACAGAACCGCCTTGATGAGGTTTCTGAAGATTATCAAAATATGCAGCAGGAGTACGATGAATTCCTTGAACAATTAAAACAGAATCAGGAGCACGGCTGGGAAGAGCAACAGCAGGTCGAAGAGATGGAGAAGAGTCAGAAAAAAATTGAGGAGACTGTTCAGGAACTGAGTGAACAGTTTGATGAACTTCGCAAAGAGATTGAGCAAAACAATAACTTATCTGAAGAGACACAACAAGCATACAGGGAGCTTCAGAAACTGATGGAAGAGCTCGACGATCCCGCTCTTCGTGAAGCCATGGAGGAGCTTCGCAAATCGCTTGAAAACATGAGTCCTCAACAGATGGAGCAAGCCCTGCAGAATCTTGATTTTAATGAAGAAGTTTACCGCGAACGACTTCAGCGGACACTCGAACTTTTCAAGACACTGAAATTGAACAGCGATCTTGACAAAATCTCGAAACAGTTTGAAAACCTTGCAGAACGGCTAGAAAAAACGGAGGAGTCAAAAAATTCTCTTCAGGATCTTAAGAATGAACTTGAAACCGGAATGGAAGACCTGGAGAAGGTAGGAGATCAGATTGACAACCTGGATCAAAATCCACCTGAAAAGCTAATTGAAAAGATAAATGAGTTGCAAGAGACTTCCCGTGAAGATCTTGGTAAACAGATAAAGCAGCTGCAGGAAATGGATGGTGAAGCCGGAGAAAAGCTTCAGGACGGAGAAAAAGAGCCGGGCGAACAGTTAAACCGACAGAGGCAACAGATAGCACAGGAGATGCGCGAACAGTCTGAGAGGATGCAGCAGGCCATGCAGCAGATGAGCGGTCAGCAGAGAGAAATTAACATGCTGGCTTTACAAAGATCTCTTTATACGCTTATGGAACTTTCACAATCACAGGAAACGCTGACAGTACAGGCTGCTGAAATTGACAACCGCAGTCAGGCTTTTGTGGAACTGGCCAGGAAACAGAAAAATATTGAAGATCAATTTTCGCAGGTTGCCGATACGCTTTTCCAGGTATCATCTGAAATTCCCGGGCTATCCAATCAAATCAATAAGCTTAAATCAACTGTAGAAAAAAATCTGGAGCAGTCGACCACACAGATGGCTGAGCGCGACAGAAGACGTTCCACCATTGCTGCCCGTGAATCGATGGGAGGAATTAATAACTTGTCTTCGATGATTGCATCTTTGATTGACCAGTTAATGAATCAGCAGCAAAGCGGCGGCGGGGCAGGCGGATCGATGAGTATGCAGCAGATGATTGAGCAGATGCAGCAGATGTCGGGCGATCAGCAGAAATTAAATGAGCAGATGCAACAAATTATAAATGATGTACAGGGCGATCGTCTTACCAGGGAACAATCAGAAAGGCTGGATCAGCTTGCCCGGCAGCAGAATGAAATAAGAAAACAGCTTCAGAAGCTGCAGCAAAACGGTGCACTGAAGCAGGGTGATCGTGCACTCAGTGAAATGCAGCGGATGATAGAAGAGATGGAAGACTCTATCAATGATCTGCGGGGAGGAATGACAGACCCACTGATGCAGAAACGGCAGGAAAATATCCTTTCACGAATGCTGAATGCTGAAAAATCACTCCAGGAACGCGGTGAAGACGAAGAAAGGAAAGGTGATATACCCGAAGGATTTGACCAGGCGATACCTCCTGATATTACCCTTGAAGAGCTCAAGCAGGAAATAAGGACTCGTCTTCAGGATCCGAATTACACTCGCTTCCGCCAGGATTATCAGCGGATGATTGAACGCTATTTTGAATTACTGAGGCGGATGGAGGGAACAAGACTGCCTTAAAAAGTTTCCGGATCTGTTTTGAAATTTAAAATATATCTTACTTTTTTTAGCTCTTCCGCACCAAAGAATATTCTTTCATTATTATCTCTTTAAGTTCCAGGGCTTTCTCATTAAGAACTTTAACTTTATCAAAATCAATATTGGTATTGATTTTTTGCATGCGCAAATGATCGGTTTCATTGTGAAACATAGGCATGATACCGGCAATAATAAAACCTTTGCTTTTCAGATAACCGGTAGCAGCATTCACCCAGGGATCATTAAGTGGCAAATCGATATATACAGAATTTAAAATTAAGCCTTTCAAACTCTCAAATAGCCGAAAAAGAGAACTTTCGAACGTATTACCATACTTTCTGACAATGATCAGAGCAACATTAGAATCATATTTTATTTTAAGTTGTAAATCTGTTTTACCCTCAGGCGTACTGACTCTATCGGGTAATTGCTGAAATTGAGGCTTTATTTTGAATTGGGAATAGAGTTTTTTTAGTATTGATTCATATGATTCCGGTAAATAGACGGATCTGTCCCACTCTTCAGAAAGCGGTAAGTAATCTAAAACAACACTCAATGGATCTTTTAGTGTATTATCCATATGTACAAATACATAAGCAGGCAGGTTTCCGAGAATAATGGCTGTACTGATAAATCCAAACTTGGTATTTACTATTTGACTAATCAGGTGAATACTAACAGCAGTACCGTATAGCCCGATCAGCCCTTTTTTTCGGCTTGTATCAATAAGATTGTTAAGCATCTTCTTCATCAAACCTCTTTTACGATGATTTGGCGTAACTACAGCTTCCCCCACCTCACCGATCAGGGAATTCTCTTTTTTAATAACAGCAAAATACCCGGCTGGTTTACTGTTTGCCGTTCTTGCAATTACTCCGAACTTTAGCTCATTCCGAATTGCCATTCCCACCCGCATCGGGAAATAAAGATCATCTTTATAGTAAGAATAATCGTATGTACGGTAAATTAACTTACAAATATCTTCCGCATCATCTGCTGTTGCAGGTGTAAACAGATAGATGGGTTCTGTATCCAAATCATTTTCACTGTTATCAGACAGGTTTTTTTTAGCAATTATACTCTCTATATGGTCCGATTTTAATTCTTTGACTATCCGAAACTCCCTGCCGTCTTCTCCCTTGTCTAAAAAAAGGAAATTATCTGTCAGCTTCTTAGCTATTTTAAGATTTACCTCTCCGAAGTCATCATTTATATTTTTATTTTTATTTGACCGGGAATTCAAATAAGCTTTTTCAACTCCATCCTGGTCTTTAATAACGATTTCAATTTCAGAAATTCGGTAATGATACCAAATCTCAATATTTCCACCCCGGTTTTGAGTGGCATTATAAATGATATTTGTTAATAATTCATCAACGGCCAGTGATAATGCCGCAGAATTTTCAGAGTTCATACCAATATTTATGCACCACTTATACGTGAAGTCAGTGGCTGATCCTATCAAGTCAACCTTTCTCTGAAGATTTAAATGCGCATTCATCCCTCACCCGTAAATTTTGGAGTTAATATGTACTAGCGAATGGACGGATAGCAGATACAGATATCTCTGAATTATTCAGATCCGGCCAGCATTGCGGCAACTCTTCCGCCTCCATTTTCTTTAATAGACTGATCCCATCTATTGATCAAATATTCTTTTTCACTCTCAAACGACCGGTTAACATTTTCAAGATAGTCTTCTGCCTCCTGCATATTCATATCCAGCGTTTTATTCACAAAGACAAGAGTTCTGGAATGATAAAATGGAATCAGCATTTCAATAAGTTCATCACGATCCATCATTTCATTGTGATAGGCAATACTGAAATCAAACAGCACTCTGGCCCACACGGAACTCGGATAATAAAACTCTTCCATTTCTAGATCTTTTATTTTATTTATTTCTTTCCATGTGGTATCCGATAAAACCTTTTTCCAGCTATCACTATACATCTCAAACCCTTTCATGATTGATTTATATAACTGATCGCGGCTGACAGATACATTTGGTATAGCGAGGTCCTGCCCTAAACCAAAACCATAGATAACACTCGGTTTTGACATTTTACTTTCTTTCCATAAATAAGCAAAATCACCCATGAGTTGAAAAATAGTACCCACAACCTCCGAAAACATCGGCCCCAGGTCACTTGCAGGATCTTTTGGATTGTGAATCTTAGGAGAACCCATAAACGTCTGACATACTTTAAATTTTCTGCCAATTGCTATTGTCGTCATCCAGATATCGATTCCAAATTGCGTTACACTTTTTGTCCGGGTTTTTTCAATAAGGTAGTTCCTTGCAAGCATTCCTGAAATTCCGAAGTCACCGGCAATTGGTTGCCGAACTCTTAGCCCGTACAGCGTTCTCAACATCGGGTATGCGATGTTATTTGTTATGGTTCCGTCATACTTATGCCGCAAATAGACAGGTACCACATAATCATAACCGTCAAAAAGAGGAGCTACAAGATTTTCGACCCATTCGGGCGTAATACTTTTCAAATCAGCATCCACCATAATGATTGCTTTTGCTTTAAGTTCTGAAGCAACCTGAAACAGGTTAATGATATTCTGGCCTTTTCCAAGAACTCCTTCCGGGGTTGTGACATAGATTTTTGGAACATCCGTATCTGTATTTAAAAACACATCCTTTGTTCCGTCTTCCGAATGATTATCTACGTTTACTATACATGAAGTTTTATCGGGATAATACTCCTGCAAACCCCTGCTTACAATTTCCGTTGGCACATGAATAGAATCGGCTTCATTTAAAGATGGAATACCGACAACAATATCTGCAGATGAAATATTCTCAGGATTTGAAATTTCAAAGATCATATTTGAGTAGAATTTTTTTAGTCAGTAGTTAAGTAGTTATATTTTATACGATAATGTATTTTTCAAATTGCGCTTATGCAAATAAAAAGTGTTATAATTTCTTTTAAAATCAGATCGAAACTATAATTAAATTTTAAAGTCAGATAAGTATAAAATATTATGGCGGATAAACCATTGATTGGGATTTTGATGGGTAGTGACAGCGATTGGCCCACAATGAAAGAGGCTGCAGAGATTCTAGACGAGTTTAATATTCAGTATGAAAAGAAGGTGGTTTCGGCACATCGTACTCCTGACCTGATGGCCCGGTACGGCAAAGAAGCCAGAGATCGCGGAATTAAAATAATCATTGCAGGAGCAGGCGGTGCCGCTCATCTGCCCGGAATGCTCTCTGCCTATACCACGCTGCCGGTGATCGGTGTGCCTGTTAAAACATCAGCACTTGGAGGTCTCGACAGTCTTTACTCTATTGTTCAAATGCCAAATGGTGTACCGGTCGCTACAGTAGCTATCGGTAAAGCTAAAAATGCAGGCCTTCTGGCTTTGAGAATGCTCGGTATGAATGACCGGGACATTTCGGAGAAATTGCAGGAATATGCAGATAAAATGGCTGATGATTCGCGGAAAAAGACAAAAAACTTACAGTAGGTTTTCAGCCGCCATATTTTTCCACGTAGTTTTTTAATTTTACCTTTTTCCGGGTACTTTTACTTGTCATATATCGTAATTTTCCGAATACCGGCCTCTCCTGCCATGCACGATCAAATCGTCCGAAACACCAGAAGATTCCTGAATAGCTGTTGGGGTCTCTGCCGTCGATTGCGTATGTATTATTAAGATCAATAAGATATTGCAATGCCGTTTCATAGTCCGGCGTCCACTCAATAACTTTTTTTCCCCATAACATGCGAAGATAGTTGTGAATTATACCCTCTTCCCTGAGTTGCGTCTGAGCTGCATTCCAGATATCATCATGTGTGTTCGACTGTTCCAGTTCTTCATAACTGTAAATCCATTCACGCTTGTCATCTCTGTGCTGATCCATCGTTTTGAGCGCCCAGTCAGGCAGGCTTTCAAGCTGATCATAGTCCGGCCGGTGATGCGCAAAATGAAACCCAACCTCTCGCCAGGTGATCACTTCATCCAGAAAGCTGTCGATATTCGGATTTCCGTTGAAAAAACCTCCGGTAGAACCTTTGTTAAATGTGATTTTATCAAGATCCCAGCCATCCGGTTGATAGTCGAGAACAGTTTTTACTATTTCATATTCAGAAATCTTGCCAAAATGAAGCCAGGGACTGAGCTGACTGGTTTTGTTTTCATCGGGATCATTTCTTTTCTCATCATACTCAAGCAACCCGTTTTTGACAAACTGGCCCAGCATTCCGAGTGCCGCAGCCCGCCCGCCATGCCATTCAACCGGGATTACATCTTTTTTGATACTGAGCTTTTCAATTGTTCCTTCTATATCGTTCAATGACCTTTCAGCATCCGGCAGATCCCTGAAGTACTCTTCTTTTATTTTTACTGCAGTTTGATTGTGAAGGTTCTCAAGCGGATCTTTTTCAGGCGGATTCGTGAAAACCTCGATGAAATTCTTCTGCATAATTTTGCGAAAGAAATAGGCACTGTATGGATCTTTATCAGTTAAACCGAGAGGTATCAGACCGTTACTGTCGACAGTGATATATGGGATCCCCAACTCACCGGGCAGATTCTCGTTCCGTTTTCTCATAATGAAAACAGGATATTCGTCAGTAACAATCATAGAGGCATTTCGGCTCAGTCCCTTGAGCAGAGTTTGATACTGCCCTGTCTCCTCTTCTACAAAAGATATGTAGTTTATTTTTTCCTGTTGAGCGAACTCCAGGTGCTCTTTCATACCCTGCATCATAAATGTATGAGTGCGCCTGGTGGCCCAGGGATAGTCGCATGAGAAAGCTTCCAGAATCAGAAGTGGTTTATCTAATTTGTTTGCCCATGCAACTGCATATTCAAGGGCAAAATTGTAATGGAAACGCCGGTTGATCTGCATCCAGTATAAAACGTATTCACCATCGGGATAAGGATTCTGATTGTTTCGTTTAAAAACCCTGTGACTGTTGATATTTTTCATGGTTATGCAAACAGTTTGCTATTGAAATCAATTCCATTGCATCGACTCCCGCTCAACCGCCAAGCCACCAGCCGAAATAAAACTGAGTTGGAGGCTGTCCAAAAAGATGTAATTGTTTTATGGGTACCTTAATAATTAAAGTTGAGCTGCGGTCAACTACACTTTTTGGACAGCCTCTCCCTTTCGGGATTATATCGTCATTTTGATGCGCACTGAAACGTAACGCAGAATACCGGTTGTAAACCATCTGCCTGAACACCTGTAAAGGATGTCTCCAGTCCGGATACAGACGATCTATGCTTAACACAAGACTGAAAATCTGTAAAGACACAAACCGTAAGCTGCTGTAAAATCTTGACACAAAATCCACCAGGCTGAAGGCCTGGAACAGGAAATACCATCAACATGCGCAACAATTCAATTCCGGCCGGCTGCAGTTGCACCGAAATCTGCCCGGTCATCCTTATCTTCATCAGAATCTAACCTGACCTGCTGCTGGCCTTCAGATTGCAAACCCGGATCCTCTCCGTCCATCAAGGCAACAAACTCTACGCATGCGGAATCCATGAATAGGGATACTCACCTTCATCCATGTCCCTGGCTGTTTCGGTAAGGTAGAGCGGACGAAACGTGTCAATCATCACTGCATACTCTTCGGTACCCTCTTTACCGATGCTTTTTTCAACTGTACCGGGGTGCGGGCCGTGCGGAATACCACCCGGATGATGCGTGATACTTGCATACTCAAGACCTTTGCGACTCATAAACTCACCCTCCACATAATAGAGAACTTCATCGGAGTCTACATTTGAGTGATTATAGGGTGCCGGTATAGACTCAGGATGGTAGTCGTATTTTCTCGGGCAAAAAGAGCAAATCACATAATTATTAGCAGCAAACGTCTGATGAACCGGTGGCGGCTGATGAATACGCCCCGTTATCGGTTCAAAATCCTTCATACTAAAAATCCACGGATAGAGATACCCATCCCAGCCAACAATATCAAATGGATGATATTCAAATGTGTAGTGGTGGTACCGGTTCTGCTTTTTAATCCTGACCTCGAACTCCCCCTCTTCATCATGCATTAATGGATCTTCAGGCAGGTGAAAATCTCGCTCACAGAACGGACTGTGTTCCATAAACTGCCCCATTGAGTTGAGATAACGATTCGGAAATCCAATCGGACCTGTAGAGTCGATCGTAAGCATTCGTCCTTTCCCGGTTTCAAAAACTATTCTGTAGGTAGTTCCCCGCGGAATGTAGATGTAATCAAACGGTTTGAAAGTCAGTCTGCCAAAAACAGATTGAAGATACCCGGTACCTTCGTGAATAAAAAGCATCTCATCATGTTCACCATTTCGATAGAAATAGTCCATCGGCTGATCCGGCAGGCATAGCCCTATCCGGATATCATCATTAAAAAGAATCACCTTTCTGCCTAAAACAGGATCACCTTCGTGTTTTATATCATGTGTAAGCAGGTGATGATGCCGGAGCAGTCCTTCTTTCCATGGTTTTACATCTATCTCATTTCCCTTTTGAACTTTTTTTACAGTTGTTGGCGGGTGATTATGATAGAGAAGAGATGAGGTTCCATGAAATCCTTCAGTTCCAAAAAGTTCTTCCGTATACAATTCACCATCTTTTTTACGGAATTGAGTATGCCGTTTGTGAGGAATTAGCCCAAGTTTATGGTAATACATCTATTCAATGTTGAATTAATAATTAAGATTTAAGAATTAAGAATTGAATCGATTCAATTTGAAAATAATAGCAACCAAACCAAGATTTTACGGGAAATTAATATTCTTAATTTTTAATTGTTAATTTTAAATTATCAGTTCATCGTTTCCTAAAGATTTCCCCTCAGTTCCTGTTCACGTTCAATTGACTCAAACAATGCCTTGAAATTACCCTTACCAAAGCCCCTCGCTCCTTTCCTCTGTATGATCTCAAAAAAGAGGGTGGGTCGGTCTACGATCGGTTTGGTAAATATTTGAAGCAGGTATCCTTCATCATCCCTGTCTACAAGAATACCCAGCTTAGCCAGTTTATCTATCGGTTCATCGATTTTACCAACTCTCTGTTCCAGTTTTTCATAGTATGTGGTTGGCACATAGAGAAAATCAAGACCACGCTTTTTCAGCAGTTCAACGGTTGCAATAATATCACCTGATAACAGTGCAATGTGCTGAACACCGGGACCCCCATAGTAATCCAGGTACTCTTCAATCTGTGATTTTCTTTTTCCTTCAGCTGGCTCGTTTATAGGAAATTTAATCATTCCGCGTCCGCCGGCCATCACTTTGCTCATTAGTGCCGAATACTCAGTTGAAATGTCTTTGTCATCAAAATGGATGTATTGGGTAAACCCCATGATATCCCTGTAAAATGATACCCACTGATTCATTTTTCCAAATTCCACGTTTCCGACACAGTGATCTACAAAATGCAGTCCCGCCGGTTCGATATCATTTAAAACAGAATTTCTTTTCTCAAATCCGGGTTTAAACAGCCCTTTGTATTTGTTTCGGTTAATAAATGTGTGGATGGTATCGCCATAGGTGGCAATGGAGGCGACTCTCAAAACCCCCTGCTCGTCTTTCAAATCCTGAGGTTCCGAAACGGGCTGTGCGCCTCTTTTTACAGTTTCATGATACGCCCTGTCCACATCTTCGACATGCATGGCTATGTCTCTCACCCCGTCCCCGTGCTTATTCAAATGCCCGGCTATTTTTGTATCACTTTTTAGAGGAGCAGAAAGCACAAGCCTGATATTACCCTGTTCAAGATAATATGAGGATCTGTCACGAACACCGGTTTCAAGTCCGCTGTACGCTACCAGGTCAAAACCGAATATCGTTTGAAAATAGTGGCAAGCCTGTTTGGCATTGCCCACATACAATTCAATATAATCGATATCCTGTAGTCCAAGATGATCGTCAAATTTTTCCTCAACCGGACGTTGAATTGTTGCTTCATCTGCATGGCTATTCATAATTCCTCCATTTATTTAATTCACCATATAAAAATTCCAAAAATCAGTGCCTAAGGGTGCATCTATTCATGCAACCTTCTCTCGTCGTTTCCCTTTTTAATATAATAATTACAACATACGAAAATTGGAAGCGCTTTTTATAATGATATTATTACTGCAGCAAATAACAAGGTTATTACTGTACGGTGCATGTACGTTTCGTTATAATCGAATTTCAGGGAGAAGAAGTAAACAGACCGCCAAAATCATCTTTCTGTTTTAGTCCTCTGGATAGATAGATTTTTTTGCAGCCAGTAAAGTGTTTTTCATCAGCATTGCAACAGTCATCGGCCCCACACCGCCCGGTACGGGTGTAATCCAGCTTGCCTTTTCTTTTACGCTTTCAAAATCGCAGTCTCCGACAAGTTTGTATCCCTTTTCACTGGTTTCGTCAGCAACTCGATTGATGCCAACATCAATCACAACTACTCCCTCTTTTACCATTTCGCCTTTGATCATATTTGGCTGACCGGCTGCAACCACGAGAATATCGGCAGAAATTGTATGCTGGGTAAGATCTTTCGTGTATTTATGGCAGATTGTGGTAGTTGCTTTACCCGAACTGTTTTCGCGGGAGAGCATGATCGCCATCGGTGATCCAACGATATTGCTTGCACCAACAACCACTGCGTGTTTACTTTTCACCTGGATACTGTAGTACTTGAATAGTTCAAAAATACCCGCAGGTGTGCATGATTTAAAAGTCGGCTGGTCGACAGCAAGCCTGCCCACATTCATTGGGTGAAATCCGTCCACATCCTTTTTGAAGTCGATACATTCAATAACGTCATGGGATGAGAGATGGGTCGGGAGAGGCAGCTGAACGAGAATACCGTCTACAGAGTCATCCCGGTTAAAACCGCGGATTACACTTTTCAGTTCTTTCGCGGAAACCGTATCTGGAAGATGGGCTGTGCCTGTTTTAATACCAACATCATTACAGGCGCGTGTTTTAGCTCCGATATAAACCGTTGATGCCGGATCATTTCCAATTTGTATCACTTGTATGTAGGGAGCTCTGTTCCCCGCTTCTATCCACTTCGATACATCATCGCGAATCTGGTTTCTGGTTAGTTCAGCTACTTTTTTACCGTCTATAATTTGTGCAGGCATGATTTAGCGTTCGATGTTATATTTTTTCATTTTATTGTAAATATGACTTCTCTGTATGTCTATTGCGTCCGCCGTTTTGGAAATATTCCAGTTATTTTCTTTCAGTTTTTGCAACAGGTAATATTTTTCGGTCTCTTCTTTAAATTCCTGGAAAGAATCGGAGCTCCCGATCATATCCTTAAGTTCATCCGCTTCGCTTATCCCATCCGAAACAAGCTTATCTATATCGGTGACAGTAATTTCATTTTCTTCGGACAGCAGTGCAAGCCGCTCGATCACATTTTGAAGCTCTCTTACATTACCCGACCAGGTAAATTGTTTCAATTCCTGCAGTGCATCATTCGTAAATGACTTACCGGAAAATAGAATGTCATCCCTTCCCAGTTTTTTCAGGTACCATTTGGCTATTTCAGGAATATCATCCCGCCGTTCCCGAAGAGGAGGCACATGGATGGGAATCACATTAATTCGATGAAACAGATCTTCCCTGAAGTTCCCCTCTCTTATTTCATTTTTCAAATCCTTGTTTGTTGCTGCGAGCACCCGTACGTCTACAGGTATTGACCTTGATCCGCCAACCCTGACAATTTTATTTTCCTGAAGTGCTCTCAATACTTTTGCCTGGGCTTCGTGACTCATATCGCCGATCTCGTCCAAAAAGAGGGTTCCTCCGTCTGCAAGTTCAAACTTGCCGGACCGTTGCTCAGAAGCACCTGTAAAGGCCCCTTTTTCGTGACCAAAAAGTTCACTTTCGAGTAACTCTGATGGAATGGCAGCACAATTTACATCCACAAAAGAGTTTTCTGATCGATGGCTTTTCAGATGAATAGATCTCGCCACAAGTTCTTTCCCTGTTCCATTCTCTCCTGTTATTAATATTCTGCTGTTGCTTGGAGCAACTTTCTCGATCGTACCCTTTATTTTTTCAATTTCTTCACTCACCCCAACCATTTCAACCGAACCGTGCAGTTTTGAACGCATTTCCCGGTTTTGACGGCTCAGTTCTTTTCTGTCGAGCGCATTACGTATCGATATCAGCAGTCTGTTCAAATCGGGTGGCTTTTCAATAAAATCAAAAGCTCCAAGCTTGGTTGCTTCTACGGCAATCTGAATATTTCCATGCCCTGATATCATTAAAACAGGAATATCAGGCTTGATCTCTTTAATCTTCCCGAGGGTTTCAATTCCATCCATTCCCTTCATTTTAATATCCAGGATAACGAGATCAATTGGCTGTTCACGAATTATCTCTAATGCATTTGACCCGCTGTCAGCTTCAAGAACTTTATATGACTCAAATTCAAGTATCTCTCTCAGCGCATTTCTGATACTTTTCTCATCGTCTGTAATTAATATTCTGGACATACTCATTTAATAGGCGGAATATAGATATTCAAGAATTCTTTGGTGAAAAACATCCACAACCGATGTTCTTACTGCATAATTATTTGTAGCTATGGATACAATCAGCCTGTTATTTTTTTGAGTATGCAGGTATCCGCTTAACGTACGCACGCCGGTCACAAATCCTGATTTACCATAAAAATTACCGGCAACAGGACTGCTGCCAAATCTGAACTTTAGTGTGCCATTTTGTCCCCCGGCCGACATGCTTTCAAAGTAAGAGTCCCATTCCGGGTGGTTCTGCATCCATACCAATAATTTATTGAGATTTGAAAGCTTTAACAGAGTTGCAGAAGCCATACCCGAGGCATCCTTTAATACAACAGAACCTGAATCAAGACCTGCCGTATTCATGAACTCTTTTACAATTTCAAGACCAAGATCTGTAGAACCTTCCGTATTATATTTTTCAGCAGCTACTGTTTTGAGGAGCATTTCTGCAAAAAAATTATCACTTTCCCTGTTCATCCATTTTACAATTTCAGAAAGCGGTTTTGAGGTGTGTTCATCAAATAGTAAAAAGTCTGGTGAATCCCAGTTTTGGATTTGTCTGTCAACGATTAACTGCCCGTCAATTTCAATACCACCCATTTCCAGATATTGAGCGAATGTGTCAATAAAATAGTGCGCGGGATTGGTGATGCTTAATGGTTCGGTTTCATAATATCCTGAAGGCAGTTTGCTTCTTAAAAGGATTGTGTTGGTTCCCGGTATTCTGCGGTAAGATTCATCATATTTTGAATTGGCAGATGTAACAACCTGTTCATTTATGAATTCAACATAATTGGTATTAAAAGGAAACCACTGTATTGGCGGAATAGAACCGATTTCACTATCTGCCAGTACCTCCAGTTCCACTACATTTGAATTAAAAGAGAGCGCACTTATTTCTGCACCATAATAAAATGACAGATCATCCCACTCCCATCCCTTAGGATACGGTATATCGTCAAAATAGCTCTCATTGCCAAAAATATTACCGCTAATTCGCTTTATCCCTTTTTCCTTGAGTATCCGGTACCATTTTTCGAACAGGAATAACGGATCTCCATCATTAAAATCACCGTTTATAGTCGGGTCTCCCATTCCGCGTATCATTAAATCACCGTTCCAGACATCTCCATTCTGTTCACCAATTCCATATAAATTTGTTTTAAACCTGTAATCAGATCCCAGTTCATGCAGATAAACTGCCGAAACAACTAACTTCAGGTTTGAAGCCGGTCTTATTAATTTGTCTCCGTTATAGCTTTCAAGAAGTTTTCCCGTACTATCGCGAACCTGAAGTGCCCAGAATGCATCATCTGCTCCTCTGTTCTCTATTATCTTTTCGATCGGGCCGGATACCTGGGCTGAGGGTTCACTTATAAGAGAAACGGTAAGCAAAAATAAAAAGAGAAAAATACGGCTTGTTTTATTCATTGGAATGAAATTCAGCATTATTCACTAAAATATTTTTCTTCTTCATCTTTAAATACCTTGTGAATTTCTGCGGGGGTTTCACATTTCATCAGTTTATTGCGGAATTCAGTACTGTTCATTAACCGCGATATCCTGCTTAACAGTTTTATGTGAATATTATTCCTGGAATCCGGTCCCACAAGTAAAAAAACTATTCGTACAGGTTCATCATCTACAGATTCGTATGCAACAGGCTCTTTCAGTAACGCAAAACTTGCATGGTTCTTTTCAATTTTCTTTGCCTTCCCATGAGGAATAGCCAGGCCTTTACCCACACCAGTCGACATAATATCTTCGCGTTCAAATACGGCTTTTCTAATCTCTTTCAGCTGCTCCTCATTAACTTCCGGTTTAAGAAGATCAATTAATTTATCTAAGAGTTCTTTCTTGTTTTCGACTTCAAAATTGGCCAGAATTGTTGATTCGTCAAGAAGCGTATGTATATTCATAGTTTTAATAAATTTCTATCAGATTATTTTTCTCAATATATGAACCCTGCAGCATATCATTCAAAACAAAAGAGATTCCAATTATTGTTTTTTTAAATATCATTATCTTATTGCCGGTATCTGAAAATTAACCAAGTAATGAAACGAGCATTTTCAGCAGTATTTAAAAAAGACCTGGCACAAGAGCTGCGTACAAAATACGCTCTTAATACCATACTTGCATTCACGGCTTCTGCACTTTTACTCATTCTTTTTACTCTCCGGGCCCAGCAATTGGACCCAACTCCTAAAAGCGGTCTGGTCTGGATCATTATTTTGTTCGCAGCAATGACTGGTATGGCGAGATCTTTTGTCCAGGAAACAGAACAAAAAACATGGGACCTGCTGCGTCTTCATGCAAAATCTGCAGATGTTTTTACCGGGAAGCTGCTTTTTAATTTTATGTTTCTGCTGGTTCTGAATTCTGTCACTTTTCTGCTCTATTTGATTTTAATGGACTTAACGGTGACCGACATGTCATACTTTTTAATGGCACTTTTTTTTGGCGCTCTTGGTTTGTCATCAGTTACAACCATGACCTCTGCAATGATCTCACAGGCAGATCGCAAAGGTGCTGTCTTTTCTGTATTGTGCATTCCCCTTTTGGTACCGTTATTACTTATCTTAACAAGGGTAACCCGTATAGCTCTTGTCGATGGAGCTGAGTCTGCAGTTACAAATGACGTTATGGCTTTGATCGGGTATTGCGGTGTAACCGTTACAGCAGGAATTTTACTCTTTGAATATATCTGGAACGATTGATCATGTCTTTTATAAATGAATCAGTATCATTTGGTGATAGGAGGCTCGTGGGGCAAAATCATGCGCGAGAGCAAGTGGAGCGCCTTTTAAAAACAGACAGGCTGGGTCATGCATATCTTTTTTCGGGAAAGAGCGGAGCAGGAACAACTGCCTTTGCACTTGCTATGGCCGAAGCCATTAATGGAATTGATCACCTTACTGACCTGAAGGGAAGCGCGGTCTCAAAAAAATCATCCTGGTTCAACCATCCCGATATACATGTTTTTTTACCTCTTCCAAGTAGTGTCGGTACCGATGAACTCCGTGTCCGCCTCAAAATATTGGCCGAAGATCCGTACGAGATTGTTGATTTCAGCCTGCGCCCTGCTTTAACAGACGCTGAATCTTCCAAAAACAGAAGAGCTTTCTACGGAATTGATTACTTCAATGATGAAATACGATCCAAAACCGTTTTAAAGCCCAATGAAGGGCGCCGCACAATTTTGGTAATAACCGGTATTGATACCATGCGTAAAGAATCTGCAAACGCTTTTTTAAAAATGCTTGAGGAACCGCCTGATAACCTTCTGTTCATATTGACAACCGAAAACAGTGACCAGCTTTTACCAACAATTATTTCACGCTGCCAGCAGATTCGGCTCACACCGCTTTCGGAAGATGATATTGCAGAAGGATTGATTCGCCACGATGGTCTTGCTGAAGATGACGCCCGTTACCTGGCCAGAATTTCAGGAGGGAACTATTCGCTGATGCGCTTTTATGATATCAAATCAATACGCAAGAACCGTAGTGAGATTATTCAGTTTCTTCGCTGGTCTTATACACAGGATGTGCCTTCAATTTTAAAACTGGTCCAGGATTGGCAGAGCAGTCTGAACTCTGAGAGCCAGATCGCTCTTGCCGATACACTCGAATTGTTATTGCGTGATATCCATTTATTCAGGGCAACGAGGAATAAAAATCTGGTTTCCAATATCGACCAGATAGATACAATTCAGAAGTTTTCAGATTCACTGCCGGATGCACGGATAGATAAGATGATTGAGCACTTGCAAGAGTTAAAAGATCTTCTCTATCAAAATGTGCAGTTCAAATTTATCTTTACAGTACTCTCCACGAGGTTTTTCTATCTTATGAGAGGCCTCGATCCGGTTATTAAATCAAATGAAAATCATAAACACTTACCTGCGTTAATTGAGTAAAAACAGTATTACGACCAGGGGGTTAATCGAACAGAGCCATGTCTTTACATTTTTTGAAAATGCAGGGAGCCGGAAATGATTTTATACTGTTTGATAACAGAAACGGTTATCTGACTGAAAAATCAGTTTCTGAACTTGCTCCTGTTATTTGCAACCGGAAATTTGGTGTGGGAAGCGACGGTTTAATCACACTACAGGAAGATGATGCTGAAAAGAGTGAACTCCTTATGGTCTATAAAAACCCGGATGGAAGTGATGCCGGGATGTGCGGCAACGGAGCCCGTTGTTTTGCAGCATTTGCAAAATGGCTGGGATATGGTGATAGTTTTCACTTCAGGGTTCACAGCTCCATTTATAAAGCTGAATGCAGTAAAAATCAGGTAAAAATTGATTTTCCTTTACGCACAAAAGTACGCAGGATAACACTGGAAGGAAATGAAGCATTGAATATTTATACCAATACCGAACATATCGTCTGTCCGCTTTCTTCTTCTGAACCATTAGGTAATGAAGAGCTTCTTGTAAGTGATGGAAGAAAATACCGGTATCATGATATGTTTGAGCCAAAAGGAACCAATGTAAATTTTATTCACGGCAGATCAGGTAACGAACTTCACCTGCAAACCTACGAAAGAGGGGTTGAAGACCTTACATTTGCCTGCGGCACAGGTGCAATCGCTTCCGCTATAGGATGGCATAATCTTCAAAAGGGAAAAGGCGGTAATTTTTCCTACACAGTAAAAACAAAAGGCGGCACGTTAAAAGTCTTTTTTACGTTTGATGAAAAAACACAGGAATATTCTAATATACAGCTCGAGGGGCCGGCAACATTTGTATTTGAAGGTGATTACTATATATAGTTTTAAGCTGCTTCTTCTGCTTTTTCTATTTGCTCTTGTTTCAGGGTGCGGATCATTAAAAAGCGATTCTCAAACCGAACCATCCAGAAAAAGACCATCAGCACCGTCAAACCAGTTTACTATACCCGGCGAACTGATTATTGATAACTCCGTGCAATCAATCCAGCTATTCAGAAAGGGTCATGAGCGAAGTGCACCAATTATATCACTCAATTCCAATGACAAACTTCAGCTGCGCTTCGACTATTTGCAGCTCGACAACCGTCAATTCAGAATCTCGTTTACCCACCATGACCCGGATTGGAAACGATCAAGCCTGGCTCAGGATTTCTTTCAGGAAGGATTTTACAATATTACTTTTGGCGGCGGAAAAATCAGTGACTCACGCAGACCCGTTTACCGGCAATACAATTTCGAATTCCCAAATGAACAGATTCAATTCAAAGTAAGTGGAAATTACTTACTGAGGGTGGAAGATTTCGACACAGGAAATCTCTTATTCACACTGCCTTTCTTTATTCATGAAAATGAAGGTGATATCCGTTCAAGTGTTGAGTCCATTATTGCTCCGAGAGAAGATTTGCGAAAAACTCAATTGCCTGCGGGGAGGTTTATTTTGCCTGAATTTGTTAATGAACCACAATTCGATCTCCGTTTCTATTTTTTTCAGAATCAGTTCTGGGGACGCGGAAAAATAGCCGGAGAAGTAGATTTTTCAAATCCCGATGAATCCTACTTTGAGCTTGAACGCGACTCTGCTTTTATTGCTGACTATGAGTTCATTTCACTTGAATTCAATGAAATTTCTCAGGATCCGCCTCGAATACTTGATGTTGACCCGGTAAAAATTCCACCCGTAATTGAGCTGAATGAAGATACAGAAGGTTTTACATCGAGCAGCTTTATGCCCGGAAACCGATTCGGCAATCCTGACACAAACCTGGATGCACGGTATGCAAAAGTCCTTTTCAAATTTAATCCGGGATATTTTATACCACCCGGTTCAGAAATTTATCTTGTGGGTGATTTTAACAATTGGTCGCTTCAAACTGCCCAAAAACTTACCTTTGATGAAGAGAGTGAAAGATGGCTTACAAATGCCACTGTGAAAGAAGGTAGCTATCTTTACAAGTATGTTTTGCTTGAAAATAATCGCATTAAAGATCTCTACTTTGACGACAGGTTCCGGAGAACAAACCAGCAATATCACTCTTTTGTATATTTTTTCGACCAAACAGAATTTTATTACCGTCTCCTGCAAGTAAATGAGTTTATCGGCCGATGATGATTAAGAAGATTCAGCTAATCCTTCAGCTATGATACCACATATTACCTCTTCATCTATGAGCGTTAATATATCAACATAATTTTTTCACAAATGAAACGATTTTTACTGTTTGCAGCTGTTTTTTTGTCAGTTGCTGTACTTGTTTTCGGATTTATCTACATAGTAAATAAAGATGCCTTCACCACTTTTATAAAAAACAGAAAGGCTATGAGTGAAGGCAGTGAATGGATTGAAAAAACATATTCACTCCAGGGACTTACTGAATACATCAGAGCGAACCCCGGAAAAGTATCACTGGCGAGTAAAGTAATTTCCCATTCCGATTCAGCACTGTACTATGGTGAAAATATTCGCCGGCCGATGGGTAGTCTTGGTTTTTATTTTATTATTGCCGGATATGTATCAGCTTTTGAAAATGGAAATATCGATTCACAATCACACTTTGAATGGGAATTGACCAACCGCTATATACTCCCTGACGTAGACGAATCAATTCACTATGAAGCCAAATCTGACGCTATAAACAAAGGATGGCTGTCGGACGGAGCTATATCTTATAACAATGCCCTTTATTTGCTGGCAGAACATAATTCTCCGGCACTTGCCGATTACCTTTGGTTTCATATGGGTGCTGACTACTGGCCATCATTTATCAATGACCTGGAAATGGAGAATACAGATTATCCTCTTCCGCTGTCCGGCCTCTATCTTGCAGCAGCACCCAATATTCGCGGAATTCCGTTTGACGAGATTCTGGAAAACTGGTTTGAGCTATCAAAAGAAGATCAGAATAACCTTGTAATTAGTCTATCAGAATCGTTTATCACAGACTCTTCCGTCCGGAACGAATACCTTGAAAAATTAAACAGTACCAGGCTCGATATTACCTTTATGCAGGAGCGTGACGCACTTGAAATGTTTCCGAAAACCACCGCATCAGACATGGTTCAGATGCTTGAAAAATTGTGGTATAACCGGCTGATTTCAGAACCGGTAAGCCGTGAAATAAAAAGTATCCTGAAATGGCCGATGGAAAAGAGTGAGATCAGAAGAAATCTTTCTGCCTATGGTGCTATGTACGACAACCGGATGGGACTGTTAAACGGAATTGATTTCGGCACTTCTGTATACACGGAAGATACAACTGTACAGGCTGTTTTCTTTGACCGTATTCCAATTTCGTTCTGGTTTCATATGTCCAGCAATCATATGCACCAGGATTTTCAACAACGTTTAATTTACGATCCGGCCCTTATTGAATTGGTCAATAATATAACCCCTGAACAAAATGAGTGACAATAAATGAACAAATATAAATTTCTGTATCTGATCTGGCTTTTGCCCGCCTATTTTATCTGGCAGGCCGGGTATCAGCTCTATATCTATAACGGGTTAAACGACACCTATCAAAATGGAGAAAGCTATATTGCCGAAGTACTGGACTTCGACATCAAACAGATTGCAGCACAAACGAATGGATATGTGGTTATACGGTTCTCCGGCAGCCGGGATCAAGTTGTTGAACAGAAACTCTCACTGCCTGTTCAAATGGCACAGGTTTTAATGGATTCCGAAACAATTCCGGTGCGTTACAAAGAAGACTCCCAAAAACCGATTGTAATCGTCTCCGTTTACGAACTTCAAAAAGATGTTTTGAGGGTAAATATGGCAGTATCAGGCATATCATTGTTTGTGGTACTTGTAATTTCCTTTTTCTCAACCAGGTACGCAAACAGAATGATCCGTGAAGGTGAAGAAGAAATTCAAATTGAACACGTCTGATCAATGGCTCACACACTTTACCTCATACCAACGCCTCTTGGAAAAGCAAAACAAAATGATGTACTCCCTGAGTACACAGTTCAGGTGATACACAGTCTCAACTTTTTTGTGGTTGAAAACGTGAAAAATGCAATTGGTTTTTTAAAATGGATTGGCCATCCGCTGCCCGATTATAAAATCACTTTTCGCGTACTCAACAAAAAAACACCTCAGCAAGAGGTGTTCAGCTTTGTGAAGCTTCTGGAAAAGAATGATCTGGGACTACTCTCGGATGCAGGGGCACCGGCAGTTGCTGATCCGGGTGCAACGTTTATCAAAATGGCCCATGACGGCGGGCATCAAATTACCCCGCTCACAGGTCCGTCATCCATTTTACTTGCATTGATGGCAAGCGGTTTAAACGGACAGAATTTTGCTTTTAGTGGCTACCTGCCTATACATGAGAAAAAAAGGAAACATGCCCTGTCGGAACTTGAGCTTGAATCCCGGCAAAAGAACCGTACCCAGATTTTCATGGAAACTCCACACCGAAACCCTGAGATGTATCAGGACATTATCTCTGTTTGTCATCCTGAAACAAAACTTTGTATCGCAAGCGAGCTCACTCTGTCCGGCGAAAATATTATGACAAAGCCCGTCTATGAATGGAGAAAAAAATCTGCCCCTGAACTGAAAGGGATTCCGGTGCTATTTTTAATCTATTCGGGAAGCTAGACACTGTTTTTTATCTTAAAATTATTTTTTACCGGATTTTAAACAATCTTTTTAAAATCCTGAAATTAGATGTACATTTATTTATACAGATAAGCCTGATAACTGATTTTACTTCGCTTTTCAACCTGAAATTCATTGTAATTCGTTTTGTCTATGCTTTCCTGTATCCTAACAAAAATTAAAAGATAAAAGATACGATGAATATTTACGTGGGTAATCTGAACTATAAATTTTCAGATGATGATTTGAAAGAACTTTTTGAAGAATTTGGTTCTGTGGATTCTGCAAATGTAATTAAAGACCGTGATACAGGCAGATCAAAGGGATTTGGTTTTGTAGAGATGGAGAATGATGAGGAAGCTGAAGCTGCAATTGAAGAGCTCGATGGTGCTGAAGTTGACGGACGTGCAATTAAGGTCAACAAAGCGAAGCCCAAAGGATCAGGCGGCGGCGGAAAACGAGGCGGTGGACGCTACAACCGCTAATTCAAACATTTTAAAAAATAAAGCCCGGCTAATGAATCATTAACCGGGCATTTTTTTTGAATTCGTAAGTTTTTAAGCGCCTGCTTCAGCAAGCATTGTTACAATATTGCTATATCTGTGATAAGCTGCTTTGTCTTTTGCACTCCATCCGCGATCATCATAAACCAATACATCGCCATGATGAGATATCAGCAACTGAACAACTTCTTCATGTCCTTTGCTGCTCGCCCAATAAAGTGCATTGGTACCCCTGTTATCCCTGTGATTTATATCTGCGCCATTCTTGATTAAAAGTTCAACAATATCGGTGTGCCCGTACTTGGATGCTTTTATTAGTGCTGTTCGATTGTGTTCATCCATTGCATTCGGGTCCATTCCATCTTCAAGGAATGATTTTATTTTATCAAAATCGCCACTTTCCGCGGCTTCCAGGAAACTTGCTTCATCCATGAGCAAAGCCCTCCATATTTTTAAGTTAATAAGATTGGTAAGCTTCTTTATTGTAACAGATTGAGTTTTCAGAGTCAAATAAAACAGTCAATTTTTTGAATAAATTTTATAAAAATTATGCCGTATCCTTTTCATTTTCTTCCTGGTCAATTTCACTGAGAAATTGATTCGGGATCCAGCCCCTTTTGTTGCACTCCTTTACTACCATTTCCGTTACATCACTTTTAAATAAAAACTCATACCGGATATCGAGCACATAAGCTTTTATCCGAAGTTTTACGAACAAGCCCCGATTGTTAACTTCATTCAGCACAATCACCACTACCGGTTTATTCATATAAGTGTAGGGTGAAGAGTAAACCGCCTGGAATGCAAGTTTTTTAACTGCATCAATATCAATTATGGCAGGCAAAAATATCTCTGTCACAACCTGGCAGTCTAAAGCACTTGAATTGGCATTTGATACCGACCGGTTCATCAAATCTCCATTTGGAATGGATACGATACTGTCGTCGGGGGTTACAACCCTGCTGCTCCGCAAACCTATACTAAGAACTTCGCCGTAATGTTCGCCCACTTCTATTTTATCTCCCACCTGAAATGGTCTGTCGAGTATAATCATAATACCTCCAAATACATTTTTTAAGATATCCTGCGAAGCAAAACCCACAGCTATACCGATCGAAGCACCGATGGTTACTATGGTTTCAAAAGGCGGGGCAATTACACCGGCTATAATAACATAAATTGCCAGTGTCCATATAAAAATTCTGCTTATCGGGGTAAGCCTTTTAATAAAAAGACGATAATTTGTCGCTTTTTCGGAAAGATTGTCAAGAATTTTATTCAGCAGCTTGTTAAAAAAGCTGGTTGCAATCAAAATGAATACGGATAACAAAATTTTATTGAATGAAATAAGCTGTCGTATCTGGCTGATATCGTCTTTTGCCTCTGCAGGCAGACCGCCGTCCGACTCAGCAGTATCAGGCTCAGTCTGCTCAATATTTACCTCCACCTGGTCAGATTCCAGTATTACTGCAGTTGTATCAGTTCCTGCTGCAGCTGTATCAACCAAAACAGAATCAGTGGCGGCTGTATCATTATCTGCGGTTTGCTGAGCCGTCGCAGATTCGATCAAAACTGAAAAAAACAGCAGAATTGAACAGACAAATAGTGCTGTTTTCGTACTCAGTAATCCCGGTATCAGAACCGTGTCACTTTTTTTTCGGACAATCAGGTTATCTGTATTCATTTCATTAATGTAAAATATTTCGGTTTTTCAACAGCCGGATCACCTGCCGGTATACCAGATGATTAATCATAAATCCGTTTTCAGTTTCTGTGACCAGTCCTTTAGCTTTTAACCGGGCAAGCATTAATTTCGCATCATCAGCGGGCTGATGAAGACTTTTTGCTACCTCATCAGCTTTTAATGTATCGTGTTTCACAAGTGAAGCAAGTGTAAAAAGAACTTCTCTTGAAGGCACTTCTAATAAATCAATATCAGCCACTTCCATCGGAGAAATTATAAATTTTTTATCATCATGCTCTTTAATTGATTTAATCCAGAGAATCATAGCAATACTAAAATTTCCTTCTGAAATTTTAGCGAGTTTTTCAAAATAGTTATTGCGCAAATAATCCTGCATGCTCTGCTCGTCACCAATTACTTTCTTATACGCCCTGTTTCTCTTCAGAGACTCAGAAGCTACAAATTCAAGTTCGTAACCGGTTGCCTTGTGGCGTGTCAGAATTCCGGTTTTAATCTGATCCTCATCGAGATTATCCGATTTAACTATTTGCGAAAAGTACTGATCAGCATTTGAAATTTTAGTAAAAAATTCCCAGGCATACCTCGAACAGGATATCATCCAAAACAGGTTTCCGGAAGTCTGCGACATCAACATCCAGAAATCATTGATTGCCCCGAATCCATCAATAGATCTTACATACAGGTTCTGAAGTCCTTCAACAATAATTATTCTTCGCTTTTTAAAATTATTAATTCGTTCAATCAGCTCAGATACATCGGTTATCCCTTTAAAACCCAGGGCCTCAGATAGTTCATCTATAAAGATTTCCGTTTCTGAAATAGTTTGAGTGAATTCTACATCAATAACCCGGATATCTTCTTCCAGATCTTCTTTAAAAAATTTCACCAGGGTGCTCTTCCCGCTTCCCTTCTCCCCTATTACGGCAACAGTCGATAAAATCCCCTTGTTCCAGTGTTCGAATGCGCTGTTCATAACATGCAAACTTCCTGCAGGCGAAATGAAAAAACGTTTTTCAATTAAAAATGACCTGCTGAAAAGCCTCTGATAAATGTAAGGAAGCTCGCGTATAATTGAATCAATACCGGTCAGGTACTCCGTCAGGTTTTGCTTTTCAGATGCCGTAACCCGGGTTTCAGATTGTAGCCCCAGGTACCTGGAAACCGGCATCTTCAGTGTATTAAATTTATGCGTTACAAATCTCTTTGCTACTGCGGTTTTCTCGGATACGATTGCATAATACCTTGTTAGTAACTCTTTCCAGTTTAAGGCCCGGGACTTAACTTTTCTTGCTTTGTCTTCGAGTTCAAATTTATCATATTCCCGCCTGAGCATAACGTCTGCCAGTTTTTGAAGTGACTCCGGCAGTGAGTATTTAATCAGTTCTTCATACCCGTTTTGTTTTTCCCGTACGCTCTTGATAGACTTTTCCAGGGTGTTAACAGCTCTTTGCAATCCGGAAATTGCTATTTCAAGCGGGTTCTCATTTTCCTCCGTAACTTCAGAATCTATAGATGCCAGCAGATTTACATCTATAATACCAGCAGCTTCTTCAAGGTCATCAAGCTGATCTTCTATAAAAGAAGCGAAATCCTGTTTGTCCGGATCAAGCTTGCTGATTGCTTCATCTTTTAAGTACCTGGCTGCTATCGATTGCCACAAGAAATCATCGAGAGTTAATTCAGGTACCGGCAAGGTTGGTTTTCTTTTTTCAGCTACAATAATTTTCTCAGAAAATGAATTCAGTTCGAGCTGCAAATTACTTACTTCTTGCCTGATTTCAGTAAGAACCTGTTCTTTGAGGTCAGACTTCCGCATTACGCTTAGTGAATTCTCAACAATTTCGGTGTTGAGTTGTTCTCTTACTTCTTCAATTATCACATCTGATTTTTTAGACTCGTTTTCTTTTTGAAGATTGGATATAATCTCTTTTGATGTGCTGATCGCCTTCTCAATCGGCAGGTAAAAAAGATCCCTGAAAAACAAGTGAGTCTTTTCTAAAAGCAGGCTTTGAGTATTCGCTGATTTTGATCCGAAACGAGCCAGTTCTAATTGAATTTTTAAATCCGTTATCTGTGAGCTCCGATATTTCTGCCACTTTTCCTCCGTTATGGCCGCTTCGTGAATACTCAATTCAATGTTGGATTCTATTTTATAATTACTAAATTTTGAAGAAGAGAGCTCAAGAGTTCCTGCTTTCTTTATGTTTGAAGCTATTTCGAGAAGCAATGTCTCTTCAGACTTGAAGCAGGAATCGGCCTGGTACTCTCTCAGAGTCTGGATGGCACTCTCAATATGCTGTTCAAGCTGTAATATTACTGACAGCCGGAAAGTAGGCGGTTCTTTTTGATCATGCTTCTGATTCTTATTCTGTGAATCGATTTTTACTGATGATTCGGAACTTTCATCTTTTTCAATCAGAAAATCCAGTATTTGTGACATTCTGTTATTTTCTGAACCAATAAACTCCGCCATCCATTTGTGATCACCTGCAAAGGTATATTGAATCAAATTCCGGAGGGGTATTTTTTGAGTCCATTTATAATCTTCCGGAATACCTGAACCAAATAACCGGAAAATAAATTTTTTAAATTGATAACCACCTCTTGAGATGTTAAAAAAAACTCTTTTAAAGCTTTTCATCAGCCGTATATAAATGGCATCAGTTTTGAGGGAATGAAATCTCTCATTTTCCTGAATACACTCTGCTTCTGCCGGAATATTTCCAGATTTCTCAACTATTCTTTGACGCCAGTAGCCTGCAAGATCAATCTTTTGGGAACCAGAATTCCATTCTTGAAAACCCGGAATTTTTTGCTCAAGGATTTTTATGGTTTTGTAATATCTCTCTTCATCATCCTTTTTAATTCTCTGTAAATCACTTTTTAAATCTATTAACAGGTTAAGTAAGGGTCGGGAAAACTCTTTTCGAAGATCTAAAAGAGCCTCCTTAATCTCTTTCTCAAAAAAAATGTCTGTTTTATTTTCTAACTCTTTATAGGAATAAACTTTTTGGGGCATATTTTATATTTTTATTCACACATATGTTACAAAAAAAAGATATGAGAAGTTATTTTAAAGATTCCTTACTTTTTACTACCCTTACGTAAGATAATCATTTACATTGACCTGTGACTAAAACCCAACTTCATGAAGCTGCTACTAACATATATAACCCCCCTGCTTTTATTGATTACTATCACAGATCTATTGCCTGCACAGGTGAAACTTGACAGAATATCTGCTGTTGAGCGAAGTGACGGTAACGGGTATGTTGTCAGATACCATCTTAGTACGATGGTGGATTCTTTTAAAGTGATTCAGCCTGCGTCCGATCTTATCCAGATGGTTTTATACGCCGAAGATATTGACACAACCGGGATATCATTTCCACCGGTAACAGATAAATTTAAATCAGTCGATCTATACAAAACATCCACCGGTTTCGGAGTAGATATTACCCTCGGGCCTGAAACGTACTTTCTGACTGAAGCATATCCCGATCAAAATAAAAAAGATCTTCTTCTGGCACTTACAAACACAGGATACAACGAAATATCCACTCTGGCCGAAGGCATCGAACCTGTTACATGGGCAATTTACGGAGCTGACACCCTTGATCTTTTTTTTGATGAACCTGTAACCACTGATCTGTTTTCGGCCGGTGATCTTCAGTTTGCCAATAACATGCAGTTTGATGTGATTGTGCTTGATGCAGGACATGGCGGGCACGACCCCGGCACTATCGGACACAGAGGACTTTACGAAAAAGATGTAGTACTTCAGATTACAAAAAGAGTAGGTGCTTATCTTGAGGAACACCTCCCGGATGTAAAGGTGGTATACACACGTGAGGATGATACATTTATAAGCCTGCTCGAACGTGGCAGGATTGCAAACGAAGCAAACGGGGATATTTTTGTTTCTATCCACGCAAACTCATTTTCTCAGCGCAGAGTAAACGGTGCTGAAGTCTATTTTTTGGGACTTGCACGCAGTGAGTCTGCTCTTGAAGTAATGAAGCGTGAAAACAGTGTTCTGCAGTACGAAGATCGTGAAGTGGAAAACCTTACCGAGGAAGACTTGCTTATCTATGAACTTGCCAATGCAGGAAATATGAGTACAAGTGAAATCATAGCCGGTCAAATTGAAAAGCAATTTCGTGAGAGGGCAAGCCGTCCTTCGCGCGGTGTGAAACAAGCAGCTTTCCAGGTACTTTACGAAGCATCAATGCCCGGCGTTCTCATAGAAATTGGTTTCATAAGCAATCCCGATGAAGCCAGATATCTCTCAACTGACTATGGACAGTCTATCATTGCATCTGCGATTTTCAGATCGATCCGAGATTTTAAATTGCAATATGATCGCAGTTTAGACAGGGAACCTGCCGCTGCTACTACAGCCAATTAAAAAGTATGGGTAAAAAACCACTTATCCTGGGAGTAGGCGGCGGAAGCGGATCAGGAAAAACAACAGTTGTCAGCAAAATAGTAAGCCGGATAGGCAGAAAACAGATTCTGCTTATTGAGCATGATTCATACTACAGGGATTTGAGCCATTTGCCTCTCAATGAACGTATGAAACAGAACTTTGATCACCCGTCATCTCTCGAAACAGAATTACTCATCCGCCATCTCGAAGCTCTTCTTGAAGGATACCAGGTTGATTTACCTGTATATGATTTTGAAAGCCATACACGCTCAGATGAAACTGAGAAAGTTCAGCCCCGACCCATTATCCTGGTAGATGGAATACTGATTTACAGTGAAAAGAATCTTCGTGATAAAATGGAGGTCAAGCTATTTGTGGACACCGATGATGATATTCGCCTTTTGAGACGAATTTCCCGGGATATTCTTGAAAGAGGAAGAACCCTTGAAGGAGTGATAAATCAGTATGAAAAATTTGTCCGCCCAATGCATCTTGAATTTGTAGAACCCAGCAAAAGATATGCAGACATTATCATACCGCGCGGAGGGGAAAATGAAATTGCTCTCGATATGGTGATTGCACTGATTCAGGATAAGCTGAACCAGGAACCACCTCTTTAGAAATAATTTCTGTGAAATTCATCAAGACCTTCGAACAAAAGGTCATGCCGCACCCTGCTGCTATATTGTTCATCAATATAACGATTGATAAAAAAACCATCCCCGCCGGTCAAAAAAAGATGATAATTGCCGAATTTTTTTTGAAATTTTTTCAGAAAACCATGAATTCCTTCCATAAAAAATCCTATTGTTCCCCACTGCAGGCATGTGTCGGTTGAGTTTCCGGGCCACTCTTTCGGTATCCAGTCATCAACAACAGGCAGCATGGGTAAAAAATGCTGCACAGACATGGCAATTGAGGATAAACCCGGCATAATCACACCTCCCCTGTAGATATAGTCAGCAGTCATATAATCGATTGTGCACGCAGTTCCCGCATCAATCACTACAACCGGATAGTCAGTTGATGATACGGCACCGTAACATGCTAAAAACCTGTCAATACCCAGGGTTTTAGGAGTTTCATAATCAAGCAGATATGAAGGGATGTGGTTATGGGTAATCAGTGTAACTTTATCCCGGTCGTAACTACTGAAAATTTGATTGGTCATTCCCGGCAAAACGCTGCTCATTATCAATTCACTTTCATTTTCCAGTGAAATAAGCCAATGTTCCAGTTGCCGATACTCGCCAGACCCGCACTCGAAAATTCTTTCCCAACTTAAATCATTCTTGATGGCAGCTTTTATACTCGAGTTGCCTATATCAAGGTAAATTAATTGCATGCAAATAATTAAAATGTTTGCTACGTTTGTAAACGTAATGGTCTACAAATTCAAAAAAATATAACTAACAGTTCACTAAAAAAAATAGTAATCATGAATTTATCAGGTAAGACAGCAATCGTAACAGGTGCAAGCAGCGGAATCGGTTCTGCATTCAGCCATTCTTTAATTCAAAAAGGTGCAAATGTATATGGTTTGGCCCGTCGCCTGGATAAACTGCAAGATATCAAAGAGCAACTTGGAAACAAATTCGTGCCTGTGCAAATGGATATTACTGACACAGAAAATTTGCAATATTGGGTGGAGTCAACGTTTCACAACAAACACTCGCCGGAGATCCTTATTAATAATGCCGGTCTCGGTATTTTCGGTAATGTTGAAGATATTAGTATTGAAGAATGGAATACAATGATGCGCACAAATGTGGATGGTATTTTCTACCTGACGCGATTGATTGTACCATTGATGAAGGAGAACCCCGAACACTGTCATATCATAAATATAGCATCCGTTGCCGGCCTGATTGGCAATCCTCAAATCTCGGGATACAATGCATCTAAATTTGCTGTCAGGGGTTTCAGCGAAGCTCTTTTTAAAGAATTGCGTTATGATAAAATCAAGGTGTCGTGTATGTTCCCGGGATCGATTGCTACCGAATTTTTCGATAAAGCTGCCGGCGGAGACACACACTCAAACATGATGATGCCCGGGGATGTTGCAAACACGCTGATCCACTTGCTGGAAACACCCGATAACTACCTTATCAATGAAATAACCTTGCGGCCACTGAATCCGAAATCTCCAGATGAAGTTGTATAACAGAATATTACTTTTGGTCATTTTCCCGTTTTCAATTTTCGCCTGCTCGGAAGAGGAGCAGCCTCCTGAAAATCTGCTTCCGGAAGACACGTATATACGTTTATTGGGTGAACTTCATATTGCTCATAACCTGGGAGATTTGGAACCTGAAAACCAGGCTATGATAGATTCTGTACTCTCTGAAATATTTTCTGAATACGATACAAATGAGGAGCAATACAGGGTGAGTCATTACTATTACCAGGAAGACCTGGAAGGCCAGGTTAAAAGAGTTGAGAAACTCCAGGAGCAGCTGCGGCATGAAGCACGCGTAGTAACCACGGCTGCCGATTCAATCAAAAAAGCAATGGCAAATCAGGAAGCAGATGCCGCAGAGGATCCGCGCCAGGAATAGAGTGGAACCGGGTCGGTACTGGCTTGAATTTTACCTTCACGTATCAGCATTGAAAGCACCTTCTTTGTAAAAAAAGCAGGCCAGCCGGTCTCTTTTTTGATCTCCTGAACAGATAATTCACTGTCCGATAAAATGGATTTAATTCTCACGATCTCCTCTTTACCGATGATCCGGTCTTTATCTATATTCTTTTTTAAGCAGTTATCACAATGTCCGCATGGTTTAACATTCGATTCTCCAAAATAACGTCTCAAAAATATTTCGCGGCAGAGCTCTGTGGAGCAATACATTTGCATATACTCCAGTTTTTTCAGAATTACATTTCTGTACCCTTCAGCATCATTTTTGGAAACAGGAGGAATCACCATACGGGCATTCAGCAATTTAACCAGCGGTTCTTCTGATAACCAGTGATAACTGATTACCCTCTCATGCTCCGACAATACCCGAAGTGCTTTTCGAAGCGAGTTTTCATTCATATCGAGCTTTTCAAGGATATAGGGCAGATCCAGGTAGTAATGCTCGCGAAACGAAACAGGACCGAACAGACGCTGAAGTTTGTCTGAAAATTCACTTTTTGCTTTTTGTTTACTTTCCCGTATAAACTTCTGAACAAGATCAGACGATTTGATAAAATGGATACCGATCTGCGGAACCCTGTGCTCTGAAATTTCAAAAATATTGAGTCGTTCCAGTACATTTAATGCTGATATAACTGTTCTTTTGTTCATCTGCGATCTCTTAACGACCGACTGAATGTTAAGGGGCTCAGGTTTTTCCTGTTCATTGCTCACAGCAATTTTCAATTCATCGCAAACAGTCTTATAGGTTTTAATCAGTTCATCATGGGAAGGATAATTTTTCAGAATCCTGCTGCGGGCCAGGTCAAAATCGGAATCTTTAAAGAGCAGAACAGGAAAGCTTTTTTTTCCGTCTCGCCCGGCTCTTCCGGCCTCCTGGTAGTAAGCTTCAACGGAATAGGGAGGATTATAATGAACAACAAACCTGCAGTCCGGTTTATCAATTCCCATTCCAAATGCATTGGTCGCCACAACCACCTGAATTTTATTGCTAAGCCATTCTTGTTGTACAAGATTTCGTTCATCTCCGGTAAATCCTGCATGATAAGCCTTTGCAGTTATACCTTTCTTTTGGAAAACATCCGCCCAATGTTCGCACTCCCTGCGGGTTCCCGCATATACGATTCCGCTGCCCTTTGACACTCCTTTTTTTACAGCTTTCAGGAGCTGTTTGTTTTTCTTTTCTGTTTCGGAAACCCACCATATCAGATTATCACGCTCAAAACCGTTCGCAACAATCTCAGGATTATCAAATTCCAGGTTTTCGACAATATCATCCCTGACTTCAGGTGTAGCGGTTGCAGTTAGTGCAACCCAGCGCACTGCTTCAGGCAACTCTTCCAGCTCCTCCCGGATCAGCCTGTAGCTGGGCCGGAATTCATGACCCCACTGTGAAATACAATGGGCCTCATCTATTGCAATCAGACTGATGTTCAGGTTTGGAAGCTCTGATTTCCACAAATTGGTAGCCAGCCTCTCCGGTGCTATATAAAGCAGTTTGTACATTCCGTTTCTTGCATTTACCAGCCTCTGTTCTACCTCATAATAGGGTATCGTGCTATTTATGAATGCAGATCGAATACCATTGTTGTTTAACTGGTTCACCTGATCCTGCATTAATGCGATTAAAGGAGAAATAACCACAGTCAGGCCATCAAAAAGAGTTGCCGGAAGCTGATAACAGATCGATTTACCGCCGCCTGTCGGAAACAAAACCACAGTATCCCTGCCATCCAGAATCGATTTGATCGCCCTGTCCTGACCATCTCTGAAATCAGGATACCCCCAGTATTTCTTCAGGTTTTCACGGGCAGCTGCAAGTCCGGTCGATTGCATATTATTAATTTTAAATCCTCTGGAATTGACAGGATAATGATGATTGACATTTCAAAATACAAGTATTTTAAAACATTTTTCATCTGAGCATTAACAAACTCAAAAAAACACTTTCATTTTTGATAACAAAAGGATTTATTCATAGACGACCTTAAAAGTTTTGTACACCGAAACCAACTAACTTACTGTCGCTCAAAATACTAAAAAATAAAAAGGAAATAGTTTGAGTAAAGTGCAGTTTCGTCTTAGTGCCATGATGTTTTTGGAGTTTTTCACATGGGGTGCATGGTATACTGTTATTGCTGTTTATATGTCGTCTCACGGGATGGGAGATTTAACACACTGGCCCTTCACAGTAAATCCTGTCGCAGCCATAATGGCTCCTTTTTTTGTTGGTTTTATAGCCGACAGATATTTTGCTACTGAGAAAGTTCTTGGCATACTACATATAGCTGGTGGTATCATTATGTTTGCAACACCCCTTGCCACCGACATGCCGTTGTTATTTATTTTAATGTTGCTTGCTTACAACTTATGCTACATGCCAACTATCAGTCTTGCCAATACACTGGCCTTTCACAATATTAAAGACCAGGAAAAAGAATTTCCGGTTATACGGGTCTTCGGAACAATCGGCTGGATTGCAGCCGGTCTTGTAGTGAGTTTCGTGCTTGGGTCTTTTGTTGCTGAAGGTCTGCGGCCGGAACAAACAGCTTTACCGCTTTACCTCACTGCTGCAGCAAGTGTTGCTCTTGGCTTTTACAGTTTTACATTACCCCATACCCCTCCGCCGGCAGCCGGTCAAAAAGTATCAATCCGTGCAATTTTGGGAATCGATGCTCTAAAAGCTCTGAGCAGCCGTTCATTTAACGTATTTCTGGCCAGTTCACTGCTCATTTCAATACCGCTTGCTGCTTATTATAATTTTACACAGATCTTTCTTGAGGTAACGGAATTTGAAAATATTGCTGCCACGCAAACAATCGGACAGATGTCGGAAGTAGTTTTTATGCTCTTAATGCCTTTCTTTTTTGTTCGTCTTGGTGTTAAATGGATGCTTGGACTCGGGATGTTTGCCTGGGTTTTGCGTTATGCTATGTTTGCCCTTGGAGCACCGGATGCTATAACATGGATGATACTCGCAGGAATTGCTATCCATGGTATCTGTTATGATTTTTTCTTTGTCACCGGTCAAATTTATGTGGATATAAAAGCCCACGAGAAAATCCGCGGACAGGCACAGGGGTTGATCGTTCTTCTCACCTACGGCGGCGGAATGCTTATTGGAGCTCAAATCGCAGGTCTGACATATAACAGTTTTCTTGGAGAAAACACCGTTCTTACACTTGATCAATGGCATAATTTTTGGTGGATACCTGCTGTATTTGCCGGTGTTGTGATGGTTCTCTTTATTACCCTTTTTAAAGACAAGGTTTTGGATAAAGAATCGAAAGCAGACGATTTCAAACAGTTGTAAAAATTGTTCAAAAGTCACTATCCGCGATTGCTGCAATATATAATTGCCGGGCAATTATATCATAGACCCGGTAGTTACCTGATCTCATAACAGATTAATAAGGTATGTTTATCTTTTGTTATAACTTTGAATCCTGCAAACTGAATTTTAAACGCTGCCAGGAAAAAATATTATATGAAGTGGATAACAGTCTTCAAGGGAGCCGCACTGATTGTAATTCGTTTTCTGATAATTTTTTGCAAAAGATTTTTGCATGAAGCATCTCAGAAAAATATTGCCCCATATGGAACGCATTACCGGCGGACTGCTGATTGCCGGCGGGGCGTACGTGATTTACTATCAGATGGTTCTTTTCTGAGGGCAGAATAAAATAGTTCTGTTCAATATATTGACTGTTAAAATAGTACTATCTGAAAATTAATTAAACTGGTTTCATGCAGAAAGTTGATATATTTGAAAAAAAAGCTTCAGAGTATGACAAATGGTTTGATAAACATCGCAACCTGTTCCTCTCTGAGTTGAAAGCACTTCGAAAAGCAATACCTGAAAATAAATCCGGAATAGAAATTGGAGTCGGGACCGGCCGTTTTGCTGAAAAACTTTCGATCAAGAGGGGGCTCGATCCGTCTAAAGAGATGGCCCGCATTGCAAATGGAAAAGGAATTAAAACAGTGATTGGAAAAGCTGAAAACATGCCTTTCAAGAATAATACATTTGATTATGCAGTTATGATAACAGTAGATTGTTTTTTAGAGAACATATTGAAAGCCTTTCGGGAGGTCAATAGAATTATAAAACCAGGTGGTTCATTCATCATTGCTCTGATTGATAAAAACAGTCCTTTAGGTAAGATTTACCAGGAAAAGAAAAAGGACAACCCTTTTTATAAACATGCTTCATTTCACTCAGCAGAGGAGATTAGTGAATTATTAAATAAAGCAGGATTTAAAAATATTAAATATTGGCAAACACTTATCTCAAATTCAGATTCAAGTATAGAAGAACCTATAGAAGGTTATGGAGAAGGTGGTTTTGTAGTAATAAAGGCTTCAATGAATTAGTATATTTGGTGAAAATTGACAGATACCTTTATTTAAGTAAATGAAGAAAGACGGAAAACCACCCATCTTACAACATAAATTTTACCAGGAGTCATCAGTATTTCAGGCACAGAACCTTTTGCGGGAGGCACGGAGGCAGAAAAATATTGAGGACTGTGTAGTACCTGAGGTCTGTGTGCTTGATCCTGACGGCGATTTAGTCAGATATCTTAAAAATAATCACAGAGCGGAAAAAGATAAATGCTGGGCATGTTATCATTCAGAACTTTATACCTGGAATTTAGACGGAGAAAAAATTGGCGTTGTACCTTGTGCTGTTGGTGCTTCTTATGCCGTATTGATTGCAGAGCAACTCTTTGTGTCGGGCTGCAAATTGTTGATCAGTGTCACTTCTGCCGGAATTGTGACAGACCTGCCCATTCCCAAACAATTTGCCCTGATCATCGAGGCTGTGCGTGACGAGGGAACCAGTTATCACTATTTACCCCCGAACAAACCGTCTGTGCTTTCAGAAACACTGGCTGCAAAATTGCGATCTTATTCCAGGGAAAAAGAAAAATCATTTTTTGACGCGAAAAGCTGGACAACAGATGCGCCTTACAGAGAAACTCATTCTGCTATCAATGCCATGAAAAAAGAGCAGGTAGTTTGTGTGGAGATGGAAGCTGCCGCTTTATATGCTTATGCCGAGATGACCCAAAATGATATCATCTGCTTTGCACACCTCACTAACACCATGGCTCAGGATGAAGGTGATTTTGAAAAAGGTGAAGACTTTGGCAGCCCGGATACCATCAAGCTGATTTCTGAAATCTTAGAATTTGTGCAACCGAAAAATGAACAGAAAAAGACCTGTTAGTTTCAGGAAAAGATGGCTTTCAGGTAATCTTTGCGCATCTGTGCTATGGACGAGATACTGACACCAACCGGACAGACCGCTTCGCACTCTGCATAATTTGAGCAGTCACCAAATCCTTCTTTTTCCATCTGGTTGACCATAGCAACTACCCGTTTTTCTTTTTCAGGTTTTCCCTGGGGAAGCAGATTCAGATGTGCAATCTTTGCAGCTGTAAAGAGGTGTGCAGATGAATTGGGACATGCAGCTACGCAGGCGCCGCACCCGATGCAGGTAGCGTAGTCAAAAGCCTCTTCAGAAATATCCTTTTCAACGGGAATGATATTAGCCTCCGGTGCGGATCCTGTCTTAACAGAGATGTATCCACCGGCTTCAATGATTCGGTCGAGTGCATTACGGTCAACAACAAGATCTCTGATAACCGGAAATCCCGCAGCACGCGGCGGCTCAACAACAATGGTATCTCCGTCGTTATACATTCGCATATGAAGCTGACAAGCGGCGGTCATGTGTTTGGGTCCATGAGCTCTCCCGTTGATCACCAAATTACAGGAACCGCAGATCCCTTCACGGCAGTCATAATCAAATTCTACGGGATCTTCCCCTTTTTTGATCAGGTCTTCGTTCAGTACATCAAGCATTTCAAGAAATGACATGTGTTCACTGACATCATTCAGTGTATACTTTTCGAAATGACCTTGTGCTTCTGCGTTTTTTTGACGCCAGATCTTTAAATGTATGGTCATTGTGCTCATAGAGATAATTTCCTGTTATTTATAACTTCTTTGTTTTAATTCAACAAATTCGAATTCAAGATTTTCTTTGTGGAGTACTTCTTCGAGCTTCCCGTTTACGCCTTTATACTCCCATGCGGATACATAAGCGTAATCCTCGTCATTTCTGAGTGCTTCGCCCTCTTCAGTCTGATGCTCTTCCCGAAGATGACATCCGCAGGATTCATCCCTGTCGAGCGCATCTTCTGCCATAAGTTCAGCAAGTTCAAAGAAGTCGGCCACGCGCAATGCAAACTCAAGATATTTATTGTAGTAGTTGGCCTCTCCCGGTACACGAACGTTTTTCCAAAACTCTTCCCGGAGTGACCGTATTTCACTAATGGCTTCGTTCAATCCTTCTGCACTGCGTGAAATACCAACTTTATCCCACATGATTTTTCCAAGCTCACGATGAAATTCAATAACAGTTTTATCACCCTGAACCGATAAAATCTTATCAATTTGTTCTGTTGAATCTTTTTCAGCAACACTAAACGCCTCATGGGCTGTATCAATCTTTTCCAGGTCGGCATCAGCCAGGTAATTTCCAATGGTATAGGGAATGATAAAATAACCGTCCGACAGTCCCTGCATCAGCGCACTGGCTCCCAGGCGATTGGCACCGTGATCGGAGTAGTTGGCCTCACCAGCTACAAACAGTCCCGGGATATTACTCATAAGGTTGTAATCTACCCACAAACCACCCATGGTGTAATGAACAGCGGGGAAGATTCTCATTGGTTCTTCATAGGGATTATCATCCGTGATATTCTGATACATATCAAAGAGATTCCCGTATTTGGCTTCAATCACATCACGGCCGTCCCGTTTAATTGCATCCCTGAAATCGAGGTAAACGGCAAGACCAGTATCTCCCACACCCATTCCCTCATCGGTGACCATCTTCGCATTACGGGAAGCAACATCCCGCGGAACCAGGTTTCCGAAACTTGGATATCTCTCTTCAAGGTAATAGTACCTGTCCTCTTCCGGTATATCATTGGGATGTCTTTCATCATCCGGGTCTTTCGGCACCCATACGCGCCCGTCATTCCGGAGGCTTTCACTCATCAATGTCAGTTTCGATTGATAATCTCCTGAAACCGGTATACATGTCGGATGAATCTGAACCATACAGGGATTGGCAAAAGCAGCGCCGCGTTTATGGCAACGCCATGCTGCTGTCACATTCGAGTTCTTCGCATTGGTAGAAAGGTAGAATACATTTCCGTATCCGCCGGTACAGAGAACCACGGCATCCGCTTCCCATCTGTGAATTTTACCGTCTATCAGGTCGCGGGAAACAATTCCCCTTGCCACGCCGTCTACAACAACGAGATCAAGCATTTCATGCCGCGGATAATTCTTAATTTTTCCTGTATGAACCTGCTTCATCATAGACTGATAAGCGCCAAGAAGCAGCTGCTGACCGGTTTGTCCGCGGGCATAGAAGGTTCTTGAAACCTGTGCGCCGCCAAACGACCGGTTATCGAGCAGCCCGCCGTACTCACGGGCAAAAGGTACACCCTGAGCCACAGCCTGATCTATAATATGATTTGAATTTTGTGCAAGCCGGTAGACATTGGCTTCACGGCTTCGGTAATCTCCGCCTTTAATGGTATCATAAAAGAGTCTCCACACGCTGTCACCATCATTCGGGTAATTTTTTGCAGCGTTGATTCCGCCCTGTGCCGCGATACTGTGTGCACGACGGGCTGAATCCTGGATACAGAACGTTTTCACATTATAACCCAGTTCAGCAAGACTCGCTGCTGCTGAAGCACCGGCAAGGCCTGTTCCAACCACAATAATATTGTATTTTCGTTTATTATTGGGTGCTACCAGCTTAATGTCATTCAAGTGGTTATTCCACTTCTCCTCAAGAGGGCCGGATGGTACGTTAGATTCTAATTTCATATGTAACTGTATCCTTTTTTAAGTGATTTCAATTTCAATAGCTGATCAATGAACCTTCTCCACCCGTAAAGTAGATGTAGAGCGGGATAAACAGGAAACCAATTGCCAGCAATATGGCGATTGCAATTCCGATCGCATAAACTGAAGCAGACATTTTTTTACTTTTCATAGTCAGGGATGTAAAAGAACTCCAGACTCCGTGACCAAGATGAACCCCCAACAAAATCATTACGATGGTGTACCCAAATGCGTAAATGGGGCTTTGAAAGGTATCAATTACCAGCTGTTTGATATCGGATGCCTCTTGACCGTTAATCATTACAGTTTCCGTATCACCCAGCGCAAATGTATCGAGGTGAATGATGACGAAGATCAGAAGTACAATCCCGGTAAATGCCATGCTCCTGGAGCTGATACTTTGCTTGCTCGGGCCACCCTTGCTGCTGTAGACTTCATATTTTTGCGGACGGGCTTTTCGCTTGTTCCACCATATTGAAATGCCGATCCATGCGTGGATCAAAAATGCAAGCAATAAGCCGATACGGGCAATCCAGAGCAGTGGACCCAGGCTGTGCAGAAAAAGAGAATATTCGTTCATTGCATCAGCCTCTCCAAAAATTGCAAGATTACCCGCCAGATGTACAATCACAAATAGAAGAAGCAGTATACCTGTAATACCGGTGAGCAGCTTTCTGCCTATTTGCGAGTTTAAAGCTTCGGTGATTGATGGCATATTATTATAATCAGTTAGATTTCATTTTATCGATTTATCGCTGTACCTGATACATAACGGCAAGCAATTTTGAACAGTTCCTCATGTGGCTTAAAATTCGTCTCTTTCCCTTTAAAAAGCAAAATCAGGATGTTACCTTTTCATATATTTTCCAATTAAGAACAATTCTAAATTAAAGTTTTTATAACCCGGGATCTATCTTGTTAACAGTCAAAACAATAAGTCGTTCTGAATACAAAACCAAAAGCTCAAAGTTTTACGGTTATCTGCTGCCTGCTGCATCTGAAGATAAATTTAATCCGAAACTATACCGCTTAAAAAGCGAACATAACACCGCAACTCATCACTGTTATGCGTACAGAATCAATCCCTTCCAGCCTGAAGAGTTTGAATCGGATGACGGGGAACCTTCAGGCACTGCCGGTCAGCAGATACTGAATAGAATGAGATCCTCTGACCTTATTAACTGCGGACTGATTGTAATCAGGTACTACGGCGGTACTAAATTGGGAAAAAGCGGATTGATTGAAGCATACTCTGAGACTGCTGATAAATGTATAAGTAAAGCAGACTTTCGAAAAGTTTTCAAAATCCGGCTATTTAAAATTAGTTATACTTATGAACAGCAGACGCATGTGAATCAGTTAATTCATGCTTTTAATCTTGCTGAAGAGAACTCTGTTTACAGGGAGAAGGTTACACTCATTTTGGGTTGTGATATTGAGCGTGTATCCGGATTTCAAGAAAAACTGAACTCAATCAAACATCTATTTGAGAGTACCGACGATTTGGGAGATAGCATCAGAATTGAGTAAATACTTAAATAATATATAGAAGCATAATGATATAATGTGTCAGACCCTGTAAAAATCTGCCTATAAAACTAAATACTGAAAATCAGTCTATACATTCTTACTTTTATTCAAAAAGGATTCTAAAATAATCATATGAAAATCTATACAAAACAAGGTGACGCAGGACAAACATCTCTCTTTGGCGGCATTCGTACCGAAAAAAATGATCCCCGGATTGAAGCGTACGGCACCATAGATGAACTGAACTCTGTACTCGGCACGGTTATATCCCATCAGCCTTCTGAAACAGGACTTGAAATTCTGAATGATATCCAGCAAACATTATTCATTGTTGGAGCCGATCTCGCAACTCCGGAAGATAAAAAAGAGAGAATAGAGAGAGTCGGAAAATCGGAGATCAAGAAACTTGAAAACCGGATCGACGAGTTAGAGAAGCACCTGCCGGCCCTTAAATCTTTTATATTACCCGGCGGCACAGCAGTCGGATCTCATTTACACCTGGCACGAACCGTCTGCCGGCGTGCGGAGCGTGCTATTGTCAGCTGCAAGCAGCAAAAACCTGTGTCTGATAATCTTCTTATTTACGTAAACCGCTTGTCGGACCTGCTCTTTGTGATGGCACGCTACGAAAATTACCAGGCCGGTGAAACCGAAACACCCTGGATTCCGGCCGGTAAAAAGTGAATTCTTTCCACCTGATTCAAAATTAATAATTAAAAATTCAGAATTAATAATTGTTATATGTCACTAATGATCTCTGTATCCGGTATCCGCGGGATATTCGGCTCTCATCTCAATCCTGAAAACATTGTAACCTTTACTGCCGCCTATGGCACATGGCTGGAAGGCGGAACTGTCGTGGTGGGACGCGATACACGAATCACCGGACAAATCTGCGAAGATATCGTCTGTGCAACCCTGCAAAGCGTGGGATGCAATGTAATTAAGTTAGGGATAGCACCTACTCCAACCGTTGCGATGGCTGTACTCAATCACAATGCGAAAGGCGGAATCATTCTGACGGCCAGTCACAATCCGGGGCAGTGGAACGCCCTGAAACTGCTGAATCACAAAAGTGAATTCCTGGATTCCGGGCAGGGGGAAAAAGTTATTGAGATATCGGAATCGGGCCACTTTGCCTGGAAAGAGTATAACGAAATCGGCTCTCTCTCTTTTGATGATGAGGTGATTCCCAAACATATTGAACAGATTTTGAGCTTGCCTTACATCCACAAAGAAAAAATTTCATCTGCAAAGTTTACAGTTGCCGTGGATGCTGTAAATGGCGCCGGAAGCCTGGCACTTCCGCTCTTGTTAGAAACGCTCGGAGTTACTGTGCACAAGCTTTATTGCGAACCAACCGGCGTGTTTCCTCATAATCCTGAACCGCTGCCGGAACATCTGGGAGATATCTGCAATTTTGTAAAAGAGAATCAGTGCGATCTTGGCATTGTAACCGACCCTGACGCCGACCGGCTTGCACTGATCGACGAAAATGGCAACCTGTTTAGTGAAGAGTATACCCAGGTGGCTGCCTTCGATTTTATACTTGATAAAAAACCCGGAGCCACAGCTACCAATCTCTCCTCCTCGCGCGCTGCTGATGATATTACCCAAAGCTATAATCAGACATGTCACCGCTCGGCAGTCGGTGAAATTAATGTCGTTAAAAAGATGCAGCAAACTGGTGCGGTTATCGGCGGTGAAGGAAACGGAGGCGTCATAAACCCGGATTTGCACTACGGACGCGATGCACTCGTCGGAACCGCAATGATTCTTCAGCTGCTTGCCGAACGCAAGATCACTGCTTCAGAGTACAGGGCCTCATTACCTCATTATGAAATGAGTAAACAAAAAATCGAACTCAGTAAACTGGGAATGGAATCTGATGAGCTTTTAGAAAAGATAACAGATAAGTTTTCAGAATTTAAACCTGACACCATTGATGGTGTAAAGGTCAATTTCGAAAATGGCTGGGTTCATTTTCGGAAATCGAATACTGAACCTATTGTCAGGGTTTACTCCGAATCAAAAACAAAAAAGGAAGCCGAGCAACTCGCTCAGCGTGTACTCAGTGAATTGAAATAGATCACTGATTCAGTTTTCAGTTCTCAACAACAGGTGACTGAGTCTGTACCCTTTCAACCCGCTTTAAAAATTCTTCGGGCTTCAAAAATCCTACAACCCTGGTATCGGGCACCTCATTGCCCTGAGCGTCCAGGAAAATAATCGTGGGAACACCTGCCACATTGTATTGATTCCGGATCTCTTCCGCTTCCGGCGAATCGTAATTGGTCAGATCTACTTTCAGCCTGGCAAAACGGTCCGTCTGCGCTATCACCTCGCCGTCAGTAAATGTTATCCGATCAAGTTCAAGGCAGGGAATACACCAGTCTGCGTAGAAATCAAGCATCACTGGCTGGTTGCCCGCTGTTGCCGTTTCAACTTTTTCTTCCGAATAGGGTTCCCACTGAATGCTTTCAAGCTGTAAATTCTGCACCAGCATGAAACCGACAATCAAAGCAACAACTCCGGTAGCCCATTTAACACTTCTGAATACTTTGTTGTCATTGCTTGTTCTCTCCAGGAATCCAAGATATATGCCACCCAGAATTACAGTGACCGGAATTGCGTAATAGACATACGCGGGAAAGAAAGCAAGGCCTGCATAAAAGATTGCAGCACCAACCAAAACAACACCAAAAACCTTCTTCACCCAGACCATCCACATGCCGGATTTTGGCATTTTACTGAGCAAACCGCTGAATGTTCCGAGAATGAGATAGGGAAAGCCCAGGCCGAAAGCGAGAATAAAGAAAGTGAAAAAACCGAAAAAGGGGTCGCCCTGTTGTCCTACAAAAGCAAGAAGTGCAATGATAGGAGGTCCGATGCACGGTGCGGCAAATATTCCGACTACAAGTCCGGAAATAAAATGACCAATCACTCCGCCGGTGCTGCTTTGTGCACTTCCCAGTTTCTGAGTAAGCCAGGGTGGCAGCTGAAGCTCGTACAAACCAAACATACTCAGCGCTAAAAGAAATAACAGTAACCCGATCCCGGCGAGAACCCACGGACTTTGCAGCCAGCTTCCAAAGAGGCTTCCTGTATATGCCGCCGCCACACCCAGCGCGCTGTACATGAATACAATTCCAAAAACGTAAACGGATGCCATCGAAAATGATTTGCCGAGTGTCGAGTCCTGTGAAGCTTGTCCACCAAAAAGGGAGACCGTAACAGAAAGCATCGGATAGACACAGGGAGTCAGGTTTAGTGCAAGCCCGATAAAAAATATCCCGACAAACGCCCAGACAAACCCGCTTTCGTCAAACATCTGGGCAATTTCGTTACCGCCAGAAGTTGTACCTGCCACAACAGCCAGGTCAAAATCTTCAAAAATCTCCTGGTTAATTTCAGCTACCGGGGTGCCGCTTTCCACGATATTTACGGGTATGCTCACATCAATGTTACTCGGAGCAAGACAGACATGATCATCACACGCCTGGACTCTTAATGTACCATTCAGGCTGTATTCACCCGGTTCAAGATTTCCTGAACTCCGAAATTCTATGTAGACCGGAGTCTCCTTTTCATAAATTTTAATGGCTTCTTCTGCAAAATCGACATCCAGCATTTTCCCTTTGGGATATCGCATATCTGCAATTACAAATCCTTCCCTTGGCTCAAGATTCAATTCTGTTCCGATCAGAAAATCCTCGGTTGGCTGGTTCGCGTTGATCTTCCATCCATCCTGAATATCAAGCATCACAGCAACTTTAAAAAACTCACCTGCCGGAACTGCTTCAAACTCATTATATACTTCAAAATCCACCTTTCCCGCACTTGCGGACGGCCCGGCTTGTTGCGCGATTACCTGATTAAAGTGACCGGCAAAAAAAAGCAGTGCCAGGAAAAAATTAAAAATCAGTTGTTTATTCTGTTTAAAAGCTTGCATATGATTTTTTCTTCGGAACTCATTTGTTGCGAATAATAATAGAGCCTCAGTGCAACAAATCACCCATTATTAACAATTTCTGAATTACAGCATTACAAATTACAATTTCTGAAACACTTTAACTGTAAAAGATGTATCAAATAAACTCATTTTTTTGAATATCAAAGAGTATGTAACGAATACTTACACACTGCATGAAAATAACTGAATTCAATTGCTAAAAATTGTATCAGGTGAGTGGGTGTGGTGCAAAATTGGCAAAGTATTGTAAAATCAATATCTGATGACATCAAAAAAGCTTAATATCAGTTCCCCCTAAAGCTAATAGTAGTATTTAAACTTTGATGAACAATCACAAAACCCTTCGCGCGCCCAGGTATTTACCCGCCCAGTAATTCTCTTCCAGGTTGGAAACGGCTACACCGGTAGATGATGCAGCGTGCAGAAAGTCACCACCGTTCATAGCTATCCCAACGTGTAAATCACGTCTTGAGGTTCTGAAAAAGATTAAATCTCCCGGCCTGATTTGATTCCTGCGGATTCCTTTTCCTTCAGCAAGCTGTTTTCTTGTGTTACGCGGGAGGTCCATTCCGAAATATTCCCGGAACACAATCTGTGTAAAAGAGGAACAATCCACACCGTTAATACCGGTGCCCCCTAAAATATGCGGAGTTCCTCTCCATTCGTGATGAGCCAGCTGCAGCTGAGAGTGAACAGAGTTGGAGGACGCTGAAATAGCTGCTGCAGATGGATAACGCGTTTCACCGGAATTACCATTATTACTATTTACCGGTGTTGTTGTGCGGCTTGCTATTCCGCATCCTGATCCAAAAAGTATGAAAAGTGCGGCGGACCAGAGTATGAATACGGGGGAACGATAACAAGTCATCATTGTCTTATTTTGTTGCAGATGTTTTGCTTATTTTCAGAAAACTTAATGTAAATATCAACTTTTATGAGATTACTTGTTAATATTGATCATATTGCCACATTACGGAATGCCCGCGGTGAAGGTTTTCCCGATCCTGTTGAAGCTTCCTCCGTATGTGAAAAGGCCGGAGCTGCAGGAATTGTTTTTCATCTTCGCGGAGACAGAAGACATATCCGGGATGAGGATGTGTACCGCTTAAAAAAAACGGTTACCGGTATCCTGGATTTTGAGATGGCTGCCACTCAGGAGATGATTGAAATTTGCACAGATGTTGATCCGCATCTCTGTACTCTTGTACCGGAAGGACGTGAAGAGTTAACAACAGAAGGCGGACTCAATATGAAGCGGGTATATGATGATTTTGAAAAACGTGTTTTTCCCGCTTTTCGAAAAACGGATATTGAAATCAGCCTTTTTGTTGATCCGAATCCTGTTGATATTGAGCTCGCTGCAAAATTGGGATCAGACGCAATAGAGCTGCATACAGGCACATTTGCAAATGCCCAGTCACCTGATATTGAGCAAAAGGAGCTGAACCGCTTAAAAGAGGCAGCCGTTATGGCACATGAAGCCGGTATGCAGGTTAATGCCGGGCATGGCCTGAATCTCAACAACCTGGGGCATTTGGTTGATTCTGTACCTCACCTGAAAGACATCAGTATAGGCCATGCACTGGTTTCACAATCTCTTTTCTGGGGTCTTGATAAAACAGTAAAAGCATATATTCAAATAATGAATTCAAAATAACCAATTTTAACAGGACTTGATGACAGAACAAAAGCAACAGCACAAATCAGGATATGTGGCCATAATCGGCAAACCGAATGCAGGTAAATCCACACTGATGAATTACATTCTGGGCAGCAAGATTTCGATAACCACTCACAAAGCTCAAACCACCCGTCATCAGATTGTCGGGATCTTTTCTGATGATGATACACAAATAATATTCCTGGATACACCCGGCGTAATATCGCCAAAGTATGAGCTTCAAAAAGCAATGATGGGCTCTGTAGAACGGGCACGAAACGATGCAGACCTGATTCTCTTTATATTTGATCCCACCGACTATCACCCGACAGATGAAGTTCTGAACCTGCTTGATTCAATCAAACAGCCGGTTCTGCTTGTGGTTAACAAAATGGATATTGCAGATCGAAGGGAAGCGGAAAAAAAAGCAGAGTCTATCAGTAAAGAAATAGAGATTGCATCCATTCACTATGTATCGGCAACGGCAGGGTATGGAGTTCCCGGATTAATGGAAGATATACGCTCACGGCTTCTCCCCGGTCCGCCCTATTACCCCAAAGATATCCTCAGTGAACAACCCGTCCGGTTTTTTGTTGCTGAACTCATCCGGGAGCAGGTTTACCTGCAGTTCCAGGAAGAAATTCCATACTCGTGCAGCGTAGATGTGATCTCGTATGAGGAGTCCGACGAAATTGACAGAATCAGTGCAGACATCATCGTTAACAGAAAATCACAAAAAGGAATGCTGATCGGCAAAGGCGGTTCAGCTATCAAAAATCTCGGCATTGCAGCCAGGGAATCAATTGAGGCTTTTATTGGAAAACAGGTATTTCTTGATCTTCACGTAAAGGTCCGTGAAAAATGGCGTGAAAAAGAGAACTGGATTCGTAATCTCGGATACAAGTAAAAACAACATCAGGCTTCATAAGCCATATATAACTTAAAGCTGAAACTGCAGGTTAAAAGCCAGGCCAAGCTGATCATCAATCAGATCGTCATTGTATTGATAATTCAGGTTTACCTGATAGCTCATGATCCGGGTCAGCTGCCTGTTCAATCCCAAAATGAACCTGCTGTTATCCGGAATGTCATCCGATGCATCAAAATCAATCCGTTCCCATCTTAGCAGAAGTACAGAATCCGTTGCAGGCCGGTAGCCAAAAGTGGCATACGATGCCGTGACATCAGGTCTGCCGGCAAGCAGGAGAGCTTCAAACTCTGTATAAAGATATTCAGCCTTCACAAACCAATCTCCGGCATTAAAATCGACATCTCCGCCAATTGAATATCGTTCACCATCGAGAACAATTCCTGTGCTGTTCCCGAGAGTTTCATTTTCAGTTTCACTGTACGCACTGTTTAGAGCTATGGCAAAAGATCGGTTATTATCCAAAGGATGATTGTATGCTATTCTGCTTCGTAAGAAAAAACTATTGTCTTTGTTTGTATCAACGCCCGATCCGTTATAAATGCCTGCATCGTAATGAAATCTGCCGACATCTCCTATAAA